>Ga0209367_1005646_pt1 | contig 17325 bp, 7 predicted proteins | sample WorMetLIZISLAND2_FD_187412 | JGI IMG/M metagenome (GOLD analysis project Ga0209367, IMG submission 187412) | Marine gutless worms symbiont microbial communities from Max Planck institute for Marine Microbiology, Germany - Olavius geniculatus... ... | reverse complement strand
TCTATATCATTCACAAGGAGGCGCCACCGTCGCCAACGCCACACGCGCCTATGGCCGATGTGTATTATGGTCCCGATGGGCCGAGTCCAAGTGATATGCGATTTTCGAAACTATAACTACTGAACTGAAAATGCTATAGGCTTTCGCGCGTCTCGTGAGCTTGCTCAAATTTCTTGTTCACGTTGCTGGCCCACGGAGACGCCGCGGGCTCGATGACGTCGTTTTGCAGCATCTCATCGACTTGAGTGTCGGTAAAGTCCTCGTGCACGCGCGGATGACGGCGCAAAGGTTGCCGAAAAGGCTTGTGGTTTTCCGTATTGATACGGTGGGGTATGAGGTTCGTGCGCTCCACATCAAATTCGCCCTTGGAAAAAACGTGGGCCCACTTGTAAGTGAAGCCAAACGCTGTCCTACGCTCAATGAACGACAGGTCACAAGGCAACGCATCCCGAACCGGCTGCAAATGGTCTCAGTGTCCGGTTTTGCATTTGTTCCGGCCAGACCCGGTCCCTCTTGGGCAGCACTTGCCCGCGCCGGACGGACCCGGTTGGCCCGATCTGCAACGACCGGCTCTGAGTTTGGGGCTACGACCGCCGTGGCGTCCCCAAGGTGACATCCCCCGTAAGACGAAAGGGGTAAAGACGAAGTGTTTACGACACGCACTGCGACAAACTTTGCATTACCGGGAAGCAAGGTACGGGCCGTAAATACACCTGGGCTCTATTTCTTAGACTCAACTAACCAATCCGACTTAGGGAACGAAGGCTGTGCAGGGTGAGTTTAACCGGGACATTAGTCTGCGTAGATGGTGCGTACCGCAAACGTCGATATCTATGTAGGTGTCGACCGGGTCGTGACGTCGGCGTCATGCTACTCTTGCTCTACGTCGCGGAGTCGGACACTCCCGGACGATGTGCCCTTGTTGACCGCATCCGTAGCACACAACGGGTCTCCTATCGGTTGGTTGCTCTTCCGTCAAATGAGCCTTTTCGGTAGGGCGTGACGATGCAGGCGGCGTCGCGGCGCGTCGTCTCGGATCCTCCCGTCGTTGGCCAAGCATCGTTGTCTTCTGGGGGGCGCTGGTCCCGCTGGCGTCGCAGCTCCCCTTGAAGGCAATCGTTTTCTTCCCGGCACCGGTTCAGCTCGTGGCGATACTCTCCCAGCTCCAGCCGCCCAATGCGCCGATCCGCTTCTGCGTTACGATCGGCCTCTGCCTCCACTGAAGAAGGTGCGAATTTGTCCTTGCGTCGCCTTTGGTCGTCAAACGTTTCTTCCGGCGGTGCCCGTGCGATAGCTTCCAACCGACATACTAGATTTAGCGCCTTGTCCAACGTCGCCGGGTCTTTTTTCAGAATGCGCACCTTCAGCGGTTGGTCGCCGAGAGCGTCGAGGAAAGCATCCCGTGCCATCGCCTCCCACAGCTGTCCGGTAAACGCCAGTTCCATCAGACGTCGGACTTAGATCACCTGCGGAGAGTCGCCTCGGCGACGACGCAACGCCCTCAACTCAGCACGGTACCTCTCAGCTTCGTTGTCGCTGCGAAAAACGGTTCCGCAGCAACGCGACCAACGCATTGGCCGAAGATGCGGCGCCTGCGTTTCACAGAATCTACCCGGCGTCTCCCTCCAGACGTGTCCGAAGGTGAAAGAGGCGCTCCCTGGCGTCCCAGCTGTAGTATTCACTACAGTTTTCAAATTTTGCCCGAAACGTCCCCATGCAACGGTGTCGATCCATTGTAGGTACCCAGCTTTAAAGTGGGACGGGCTGCTGCAAGCGTACGCCACTATAACGGCGTGCACCACTTTTGGTTTCAGTAACATAGGACAGTTGACAGGGCATCGAATCCGCTCAACTAACCGTATTTCCAGACACAGATGAACGATGCTTACGTTGAAAGTCGTCCGGTGTCGCCAGCCCCTCCGAGTAGAAGTCAGTGTCTCGACGAATTTCTACGACGGGCCCCGCGGTGGGCGCCAGTGTAACATCCGCCGCATCGTCCTTGTCCATATCGCTCTACGCCCGGTCAGGAGTCGTGGGTCAGATGTAACTTTTGACTTGGACCCGCCGCCGTCGAGCACCGGGTGGAGGGGAGACAGAAGATTAAATCGACGATTTAATAAGTAATTGACGTTTATTTGGAATACAGACTGCACTTTATTAACCGCCACGAGCAATCACACATTTTGTCGACTATTTAGCGCTCTACCTGCACCTAACTGCCTATTCGACCGCTTTCTATAGCTGCCAGAATCCGACTGCCCCTACAATACGGTGTGTATGACTGATGACTGAGCGGCTGATGCAATGCCACGTGGCGGCCATCCAGACCCCATCCAGATCATCCAAACCATTTAGACCCTAGGAGTGGCCACAAACGACAGCCGCGACAGTAAGCCTAATACTGTGTGATCACATACTGCAGGCGAGGCGGCTGCAGCACACTGCCGGCTCCGGACCATGGAAACGGAGATGAGCACCGCTCGTATCGGTCACTGAGCTGTGAGAGGGCCTGTTGACTATCGGCGATTTAACCTTTTTAAACGTATGCTTATGTTTTGTTTGGAGGATTAGGGGTTGGGCCCCTGGACCTCCAATCTACGCCAGGGCCACTGGTCCTCCCATGCAGTTCAGGGAATAGTCAGAAAAAGGATTTCGTGAACCGGTGAGTTGTAGAATTTGTAATCGTCGCTATTTGATATCTCACAATCTCACACGGTAGAGCGGTGGATTAGTGTTGTGATGTTGCGAATGTGTGTACGATGCAGGTGATAAAAGCAATGGGCTCCTGGCCGTTGACGTCCGACGCCGAGTCAGGTACATGGAGTGAGGCGTCGTGGGACATGGAGGAAGCTATGAGCAAGGCTTCGTTCTACAGCGCCCTGCCGCTTTTTGTGACAGCCGTCACGCCTGATGCCAAGAACAGTTCGAATTACATCATCACTGTGCGTGCGCATTTCACACATCTTTTCACAGCTCTCAGCCGTTCTTACTCTTTTTCATAATCCTTGTCCACTCCACTTGTTGTCTAATTAACTGTATTTTACGTTCCTAACGTAGAGAAAGGATTACGCGACATCAGCGTAATGAATATTGACGACCCACTGACCAAAGACCGACCAACCGACTTCTGTTCTTGGAAGTCTTTCTGGAAGAACTTTATTCAAATGGCTATAGGAAAAATTATTAGCCGTTAATTAGCCTAGTATCACAGATCTGCAAAATTTCAGCGATTCAGTGCAAGGGCAACATTTTCAAATTTCAAATGGCTATATTTCAGTATTTATGGCCCCATTTCTAGGCCGCCCGGAACGATAGTTAGGGAAAGACTTATGTTTTGCAACAGATGTTTTATTTTTTTCCGGGCGAGATCTTCGAGCTCTGTTGGCCATAGGCGCGAAATTTTCGACGATGATCAGTAGTAGGCCGAATTTAATGATGCCGGTCTAAAATTTTGGGAGGACCTCGCCAAGAAAATTTTGGGGGCCAAAAACATGCAGAATTTCGCCCGATTTCGGACATCAAAATTTGGCGATAAATATCTCCGGAACGGACGAAGATATTCAAAATCGGACAAATACTTTTTTTACAGCAATTTTTGTCGCGTTAGGCGAAAACGTTGGGTGAACTTTGGTTCATTAACTTCGGAGATCTAGAGGCAGAATCATACCCTCCCAAATCGACTTTTTCGGAAGACTATATTTTGGCTCTGAGGGGATGCTACTTCCCAAATTTTTACACGTGCTAAAGAATGGCCAAGTCTTACTAGAGCACACCCCACCGGGGATAGGGGGTTCCCCCAACAATTTTGTACAAAGGGGGCTCAAAAATTGGCTTCAAATGCAGCGTATTGGCCTTCATAACTTTGGAGCTAAGTGGAGTAGCCTCACGAAGTTTTGATACGTGGCGTGCCGCTAGTTGGGGGTAAATAGGCGGATATACTTTTCTCCCAATCAAGCTTACGGCGCCGGGCGGCTTCACGTTGGGCCCTGACCCAAATTTCTGGTTGGTTTAATTCTATCTAGAGTGTTTGGGATGGGTGAATCCAACGGTCACGTGACCAGTGATGTGTATGTGACGTGAGCCAAAAAGTCATTTGTTAGGCTTAGGTTTAGGATTAGGGGACTCGTGATTCCTAAATATTGGCGGCTCCATATCTAGTATTTGCAGCAGCAGTACTAGCAGCAGCAGTCGCTCGTGTATTTGCAAAAATTATGCGAAGACGCCGAGGTGTATACATTAGATTGGTTACAGCCTGAAATATTTCTTGTTGTTAAATAGAAATGCATGTGAACGGCAGTTTGGCTTAGTTGGTAACATCGTTGGTCGCATCAACGAAGTTAATCGACGATGGGCCCGGACAGGGGTGCCGCCAGGGATCGCCCCGACAAGGGGCAGCATTCCCCGACGTAGGGGGAGCGAGGCTCCATCTTATATCAACACAAATATGCCTGCCGTATAACCCGCAGGCGAGCGCACATCGCCCAACTAATCTTATTTAATAACTAACATTTAGTTTTGGATTTTATAACTTCTGGAGTGGCATTGCGCGTCATCCATGAATGCTGTCAGTCTACAGGATGCGGCAAAAAGTGTCCTTTAAATTTGTTTGCCAGTTTCTCAGCAACCGGTTGGAATTGTAGAGCAAAATTTATGCACTTACTCATAGTTCTCACCTGCATAGGAAGGCCAAGCGGCATTCGGTATTCTTTTACTGATTTGAAGTTACGAATTTTATTCTAAAACGACATCGTTATTTTGCACATTCAAAAACTTTGTGTTGTAATGAGTAATGAGTGCATCTCGTTGCTGGTGACATCGAAGTGAAGTAAACTTCATAAACAAAGGCTTCAGTTTTTTCTATAAATTTTCGATCGTATTTATTGACATTTTCTGGCGAAAACTGAAGGCCGCCGCAGCGCCGCTAAAACCAAACAAACACTGCAAATGGCGGTAATGACCTAGCAACTTGCCATCGACAAGGCTGTTAAAAATCTTACTAAAACATTCAGTGCATGTGTAAAAGCTAGCACTGGACACTTAGAGTTTTCACTGTCACTGCCAAGTTGCTCCTATTCTGTTGTTCGAATGACAGTGTGTTTTTCTGCAGCACAAACATGGTTTCGCACACATTCTGCTGAACGCGAAGATAATCTAGAAATGACGACGTGGTTGCAAGAACAAACCAATATATTTGTCTTAGTTAAAAATAATTAAATGTTTTTCGACATTTTTGCGTGAGTATGAATAGGTAATAATCTTATAAACGGTGCGAGATAGATCCAAGGTTACTGTTAATCAGTTATAGGAAGTTCCAGAAGTTTTTTTTCGATCAGCACCAAAATCAGCGATTTTGAACAACTTTGAAACTTAGAATAAAGTGGTTATTAGTGATTTTTTTTCGTTTCAGGCTGCGACGCAAATTTAAGGATCGAGTATGGTGCGCCGAAATGGCTGGAGATAGACAAAGACAATCTCCGTGTAAAATTGTTAGTATTAAACGTAAATTTTAGCAAATGTAGTTTTGAACTTTCGACCCCCGATGTTTAGGGAAATTTTAATCACTTCCACCTTGAGTATCAAACACTTAAATTTTAAGGAAGCCAACTATGAAATCGACTTCCACGTGATTCTATGGAGATCACATTTGTGCGTTTTTTAGAAACATATGAAAAAAACTACTCAGTCTATACAGGGTGCAACAAAAAGTAACCCCTGTCGTATTTTGTAAAACTTTAAGCAACGACTTGGAATTTTTTTATGGAACCTTGCAATTTCTTGCTTTTCTCGCTGAGCGAAAAAAGCGAGCGAGATTTACCTACGAGCGAGCGAGAAAACGGCTGGTGAGTCGCTTACAGGTCTACTTACTGGCCTATCGGCTTGCAATAAGATAACTAATTAGGGTAGGCCTAATTGCCATTCGCCGCTATTGACTATGCTATGATGGCATCGCTTATTTGGATTAGAAATCTACCTGGCAACTGTAGCGAGCAAAGCAAGAAGCCCAGCTGTCGCTAGGAAAAGCCGACCGTACCGCCTACGTCCAACTTCCAATCGCGGAGAGCGATTTCTCAGAGGTGACACAGTACCGTGACGCTGTGTTAACGGAACGCTGTCTCGAAAGCTACAATTAACGCTAGCATAACAGACGTCGCGCGGTCATCGCGCCAGGCGATATAAATAGCTACAAAATGCACCAGCAGGCCACAAGTAGCTGTCATGGTATTTCAGTCGTTAACTAAATAACCAGTGCAAATATTGGTCGCAGGTTTCACAAATTTTTCTCTCTAAAGGCGTTGCTTTGGAAGGGAAGACGCGCTACAGTCTACACAGTTCATTTTGCAGTACTGATTTTCAAGGTCGTCTAAGGTCAATGATTTTCATGTAATTTGAAAGGGCGTAGGCCCTCTATGCCACTTCCAGTTAGCGAATTATAGTAACTTTGGCCCTATCTCGCACTGTTTCCGAGATACGGCCACTTATAGCTTGAAACTTTCCATTGAAAATTGCGGCCAAACCGCTGCAAATGGACATGGTAAATGGTTACTATTGACAGTCTGTACAAAGTCGCCAGCGCCGTATCCGATGGTGCCATCGCCGACCACCTACGACTTACTGTTTAGCCACAATTCATCCGTGACAGACGACAACAGGCAGACAGACAAACAGACGACCGGATGACAACTGTACAAAAGCTCGACCGTTACTTAAGTACGTTCGGCTAAAAATGAGGGTTGTGGTCGACAGAGTGGACAAACTACAGTACCTTGTACTGTAGTGTAGATCTGTGGATAATCTCGCATTAATGCAGTACGTGTAGTTTGTTTGGGTAAAACATGATGAGAGTCTCAGTTTGGCGTTTTCCAGAGGGAATACTTGGGCACTTGGCAAATTGCCCTCTTTGCCCTCTCCAAGTACTCATCCATTCACTCTGTAGTGTTCGCGTCATCACATTTAGTGACGTAGGCCTATTTAAAATTTAAGCAAGGGGTCTAGCAAGGTTTGTGGGTTTCCAGAAGTCAAAGCCTATTTGTTAATGTTAAGTGATCGTGCAAGACTGCTCAGATTTTCAACCTTCGTCCACATTTGTCCCGATCACATTCGAGTTGAGATGTTGCTCGAAAAGGTTGTGTTGTGAGCTAGTTGTGTGCACTGTTTGGTAGATAGATCAGAGTGAACTGGCGTTGACGTTAGGCAACACTATCTACTACACGGACCAGAGGAAGCCGATTTTCGTGGCCTTCTTCAAAGCAGTCGCGGAACTTCTGGGTGCTACAGCAAGCACTGCGGCAAACTATGCTGATAAAGTCTGGCAGCTCGAGAAAGCTATGGCTGAGGTAATGGTGTCGGCCAGACGATGTCACATTCAATAATGCTAATAATACTAATATTTATTGACTTAATCTTCAGCAAGAAAATATTTCAACGCTGAGTGCTGGCATGATATGAGGCCGTCCGTCCATTGCCGTGTGTCTCAGAGGCTGATGGTGCAGTGTATCAGCAGAATTTTCTGGTCAAATTTAAGTGTCAAGCAAGCACAGAAGACTGTATATAGCTCAATAAACCGGACCCCTCTTACATTTTTAATTACGCCTAACCCCAGCAGTCCTCGTTCAATTTAGCAACAAATTTTGGTAAAGAGAATCGCCATTTAATCAGCACTTAACAACACTTGTTACTTAGTGAGAAGTTTTAAAAACAGACTACCAGTTGATTTTTTCCGAGTCACCGACAGTAGAGACGTCATGCGTCGAATGGAACAACACGACGGTTACGAATTCAGATTGGAGAAGACGTCTGCTTGTCTGTAAAGGAACAAGCTTCAATAATTAAGTTTAAATTGTAACACTTCTGACTATGATGTCGTTAATCAACAGGTTGTTAACGTTATACTGTTAATGGCTTAAACGTTGTGAAGTATTACCGTGCAGTTGCCTCTACATGTATGTGTGAACTGTGTGGGTGAACTGGGTGTCACAAGGAAACCTCAGCTGGTACTCTGTTCTTGATATTTTTAAAACGTAACAAGTGCTGTTAAGTGCAGATTAAATAATGGGGTTTTCTGAAAAAATAACAAGGGTCCGTTTTTGAGACACAATATAAGCAAATAGCCAGTGCTGCTGCCGTACACGACGCAGACTGTCTATGCTGCCGCCAGAGCCATGAAAAACGGGATGTGTGAAATTTAGTGGACATTTTGACGCCCGGTGACTTTGACCTTTGACCTTTAAAAATGAAAATTGTCACGCCAGTTACTCATTCCATAGGAAACGTTTACACGAATTTTGTTCATATCCCTTTTTGTCTTCAAGTTAGAAGCTCATACATAGCAGATGGAGTGGCAAGTAGCCTATGGGAATTACGGTTTATAGCAACAGATAGTTTTTTTTATCATAATTTATGTAATTGGTATTCTATTTATAAAAGAAAATATTTTGCGCCGTATGTGCTAGAAATTTATGTCGCCGACGGAACGAATTAATCCCGAGAGCTTGTATAATGTGAAGACAGTCGCCGAGGTGCAACAGTTACTAGGCAGCGGCAACAGTGTGGTATGTACATTTGAAACTTCACATCGTGACTGCTGTATTCAGTTTCTGCATGCTTGAAATGACAACTGTGATGCATGCGCTAAGCTAATTCGTAATGTGCGCTTTTTGTGAAGTGACCAAATAAAATGACTGTAGTACTTAAGTTAAAATATTAACTTTGCCATAGTTGAAACAAGAAGCTCAGCTACTGCTTACAGAACAAGGCGTTAGCTTAGTACATTCATCTGGCCATTTGGCTTTTTTGAGTTGATTTATACTTTAACTGTGGAATTTTTAGTTAAAACAAGCCGGTAGGCGACGTGGCTTGCGACTACTAGCGATCGCAGTTTTGCGAACAGACTGGAGACAGACAGACTGTGATAACGGACGCAGAGATGCAGATACCCACAGACACGTTGTGTGACAACAAGGGTCGCTTATAGCAATACAAAGCAAGGGACATTGGATGAGGTCAAGGCTGTTAGGGTGTGACAGACACACAGACAGACGAGCTGACAGAATTTTTCTTTGCGATGGGGCGTCTGCGTAGCAACTACAGTACTAGCAAGTTATGCTAACGTCCAGTGCGCCCTGTACTTAATGCAATGCCACAGAACAGTTTTATGCGATTGTGAATAAATGAGTATAATTTCATGTCAATAGGGCCGATTTCAATTGTTTGCTTAATGCTTATACATGTAGAAAATGACATTTTAGTCACACAGTACACACACTGTTTTTATGTTCTTAGTCTTCAATAATTAACGAAGCTATAAACAAGTTTAGAGCATGTCGAATTGTCGATACAGAACAATGATGATTGTGCAGTTTTTGTTGTTTTTACTGCTGTTAACCTATCAACGTTAGAATTCTGTTGTGGATGTTTAGGCCTATATCGTATTTTTCTTGGTACTGATTGAATTATTGTGTGCAACTCATAGCCTGATGTGAGAAAGCTGTTGGGAAAAACGTTCGGAAGCAAGTTTGATGAATCGGTGCGGATCACTGTAGGAGCGCCGGAATATCTTCATCAGCTCGGAAATGTACTGCGTTCTACCTCGCGCGAGTAAACATTCCGGCGGCCAGTGCCCGGCTGTTGTACACCGTGTCTCAAAAAAACCGGGGCCACTTTTATTTTTTGAATAACTCCGTGAAACATCGACCGATTTTGAAAATTTTTGGCAAGCAACATTGCGTAGAAACTTGACATAAATGACTATAATGCACGTTAATACTGTTGCTACACTACCTTGTGAAATGCAGAAGTCATAGTTTAGCCATTTACAACAATGAATTGATACTGTATATCGCATGCGTCGGCACAAACAAATCACTGAGACCACAAAATCACTGAAAATTTGTTACATCTTTAACACTAATCACAGGCTGAATGGTAGTTCAAGCCCTGTGTTAACGGCGACTTCTCTTTCCTATGGGGAATCCAAAAATTCGACCCCCACAGAATCAAAACCCCTGACCCGATTGAGATAAAATTTGGCACGGTTGATTACGTCGGCGAGCGGACCCGTCATGCAAATTTTTATGCAAATTCCTCCAAGGGGGGCTTCTCGGCAAATGGGTGAAATATACGCAAAATTTTTTAATGTATGTTTTTTAACGCACCCACAGGTTGTTGCCTTTGTTGTTATACAACGACTATTGTGCAACAATTATTTTACATTATTATACTAAAACAAACATTTTGCACAAACACGTAGAACCAGAACGAGGCTCACACCGCCAGAACGAGGCTACCAACTAAATGACTGTTAACTACTAAGGGCCGGTTTCTGGATCTTTTAGTTAACTGATCAGTTAGTAAACCGTCTGTTAACTGTAACTCGCTAGTTAAGTTTGTGCGCGTTTCTGAACAAAATCTGACTGGCTGTCAGCTAACTGAGCGGTAAACTATAGTTGCTTAGCAACGATGCACACGACACATCACTTCCGCCTAGCCACTAGGCCGTGGCCTAGCGCAGGCGGGCATCATGAATATTAATGAGCGCAAGCGCTCCTCAGCCAGCGCACGAGCCAGCCAAGCAATATGCGGACAACCATTTTGTCCATTCATCAATGGATTTTGTAGTAAAATTTGTAGCAGCAAACGTCTCCTCGTGAGTTTTGAAGACAATGCTATATACGGTAAAATCTTGCAAAATGGTACAAAAGTTTCGTTAAATACGATAACTACGATCGACGGTTAGCTAACTGCCCGATGTTGGCCAATTAATTTGACGGCCATTTTGACTGTTGGTTAGTGCAACGGGAAACGCGCGTTATGCAAATCTGTCAGTTAACACTAACTTGACCGGCCAGTTAAGATCCAGAAACCGGCCCTTAGTAAGTAACCAGTTAGACCGCAAATATCGTCACACAGGTCAGACCGCTTAAGGGATTTTTACGCTTAATACGTCAAACGACGCGGTTTTGCATAAGGAAGTGCCTTTTGGGGTTAGAAAATTAAAACTTAATATTTAACATATTTATTCGCAAAAATCAGAAAAAAAGTTACAATGGCGCCTATGGGGAAAATTAAACAATTATTTAAACGGTCATAACTTTGGTCACAATCTAATAATATTTCTTGCTGAGAGATAATAACTGTTACTGGTATTTGTCGCTATTCAGTTAATCATTTCTGAGCCAACGCATGTGCTACCCAGTATGAAATCATTGTTGTAAACGGCAAAGCTACGACTTCTGATTTTACAAGGTAGTGTAGCAACAGTATTAAAGAGAGGTGGGCTAAACTACAGCTACTTATGTCAAGTTTTTTCTTGATGTTGCAGGCCAAAAATTATCAAATTTGGGCAATGTTTCACGGAATTATTCAAAAAATAAAAGTGGTCCCAGTTTTTTAAGACACGGTGTAATATGAAAACATTGTACAGTGTCACTTATTGTTATACGGCTTGCAACTGTAGGTACTGAATGAATGAATGAATAAATACGTCAATTTGTATAGCGCCCAATTAGAGAAGACCTCAAGAGCGCACCAGATTTGGCACAATTCAACGCTGTTTCGTTCCTGACATGAAGTCGTAATTTATCTGAATCAACTTTGGAAGAAAAGTGGCGCAGCTGGCCATTTTTTGATTGTCAACAGACACATTAGGGCCTAACTAATGAATTTTTAATAATTGTTTTGTTAATTATGGAAAAAAATCAGTAAAGACGATCGCTTGCACGCTGATTAAGGTTTACGTCAGGAAAAAACTAAAGCTGACGACGTAAATTTCCAGGAAGAATTATTCGGCCAGGGCAAGCGGGTACTGCATGCTAAAGAAAATTCCACCGGTGTGACAGAACGTCAGAAAGGCAGATCCGTTCACGATCATTTCGCACCACAGATGCAAAAACGTTCGAGAAAATTTTAAAAAAAACATTAAAAACGTAAAAACGTGGCAAGAATAAAAAACGTGTAAAACGTTGATTAAAAAACGTTAGTCCTAATTTGTTCAACCTTTTGCCTAATGCCTAATGCTGTAGGTGCACTATAGCTGGAATTAAAAAGAGAGAGAACTTTATTTAATTTCAATTCAACCCTTTGGTTAGAAGACCAAGTATCACCAGACTGGTTTCAGAAGTGCTTTTCAAAGTTATTGGTGAAATTTTAATGAACGTTTTTAAATAAAAAAAACGTTGAGAATTCATTGTCGTCTGTTCGGCACATTGCAAAGCATGATCTTTGGCTTAAATCTACAAGAACTTGTCAAGCTTACTGTCGTTTGATAGATAGCGCCACTTTATTTTCCAAAGTTGATTCCTGTAAGCTGCGATTTGACGTTAAAAACGACAAATTTCTAACTTAACAAAGTGTGCAATTGGTTCTACTTTTGGTCTATTCTGTATAGGCTTACAACTATAATACACAGTATTTCATCGTGGTCTGTGTGATAAGAATGGGTGAACAGAAATTTTGATAGGCCTAGATTATATTGAACTGAGCTGAAATGAATGGTAACCGTAATACCCCATTCACACGATCCAGCAAACGTCCAGCAAACTTTCAGTAGACGCCCAGCAATTAGCACGTGTATTTTGAATACATTTGCTGGACGTTTGCTGGATCGTGTAAATGGGGTATAAGGGACATCAGATAAAAATTCGGCTAAACGGGTCTCACGAAACACGCACAGGACGTCCGGTGCGGTGGTTCGTCGGACCGGGACTATACAAGTGTGTGTTGCTCGTCGATCCTGGAGTCAAAATCGATGAAATTTCACTTGCTTTTCTAACTATACGGCTTGCAAGTTTTTTTAGTTTTACACGTGTAGGCAGGCTGTGTGCTAGATGTGGCGGATAATACGGATCTACATCAATGCTTTCTGCGGGGTGTATAATCACGGCTTGTGTGATAGCAACAAGCTGTTGTATAAGCGATGTGCCAAGTCAATGGGAAGGCCAAAATTTCGACCACCCACAGCTCCCACATTTTCAACCGATTTTGATGAAACTCAAAACCAAGAAAGATATCCGGGATACGACCCCACACGCAAAATTTTGTTGATGTGGGACGACGGGAAGGGGGTCTGCGTAGGGAGGGCATTTTTCGTTACTTTTTGTGTTCTATCCTTTTTTTGTATTCTTGCTGACGCCTACAGCTCACACCAGAAGACCGATCATGACCGTTTACGGCTCAAAACGCGTGTTTCCGCCTAAGGTAGGGCCTTTTGGGGGTTTTGATGATAAAAAATAATGTTTAGGGGTCAAAACTACCCAAAAACATGATTTGGGGGGCTGAATAGGCATTTTAAGCCAAACTTGCGAAATTTTCGAAAAGTACGCACTGGATCAACACGAAGTTTGAAGGGGAATTTCAGGTGTACAAATGATTTCGTGCGTGGTTTCGCATTACAACATAATAATTCAAGATGGCGGCGGCCGCCATGTTAAATTTCGTCTATCGCTCATAACTCGTTCACTATTGCATATATTTGCACGAAATTTGGCACGTATATTACGTTTGCTGACCTACATACAGGAGTGTCAAAATATTGAACAAAAATAAAATCCAAGATGGCGGCGGTCGCCATCTTTCATTTTTGCACAAACACTAATAACTCAGCCGCCGATTGACGTAGATGAATGGAATTTTGCAGTAATGTAGACGGCTGCCACCGAAAATAGAACATTTGACTACAACGGACAAAAATAGTAAATTCAAGATGGCGGCGGCCGCCGTTTTGAATTTCATTTATTGCTCATAACTCATTTACTATAGCACATATTTGCACGAAATTTGGCATGTGCATTACGTTTGAGGTCTTACATGCATGTATGCCAAAATATTGAACAAAAACGAAATCCAAGATTGCGACGTCCGCCATCTTGGATTTTTTGCAAAAACAGCAATACCTCAGCCGCCGATTCACATAAATTAATGAAATTTTGCAGTAATGCCGTCAGCTGCTACCAGAAGTAGATCGTGTGACCAAAATCGACAAAAATTATAAATCCAAGATGGCGACGGTCGCCATTTTGAATCCCGTTTATCGCTCATAACTTAGTTGTTGATGCACGTTCTTGCACGAAATTTCATATGCGAGCTAAGTTTGACGTTCTACATGTAGTTATGCCATAAAATCGAACGAAAATGAAATTTAACATGGCGTCGGCCACCATTTTGTATTTTTACACAAAGCATAACAAATCAGCTGCCGACTGAAAAAGGTTGATAAAATTTTGCAAAAATATGGTTAGTTGCTACTGGAAATAAATTATGTGACCAGAATCTAGAAAAGTAGTAAACTCAAGATGGCGGTGGTTACCATTTTAAATGTCTTTCATCATCTATAACTGCTTTTCCACCCATCTGCATGAAATTTGGGATGTAGACTAAATTTGCGGTCCCACATACAGGCTTGCCATTATATTAAACAAATAACAAAATCCAAGATGCTGGAGGTAGTAGTAGTAGTTGTTGTTGTTGTGTACAAAGTAACTGTTCAGTGACCTTTCAAACTTCAATAAAACCGCAAATGTTATATATAAAAAACTGCAAGCAATTCATTTAATGTTGTATAAGCGCTGATGTAAAACGGCAAAAATCAAAAAGTATAAGCACGAACATTATGCATTAGCTTAGACATTTATATCTGGCTATTGAGAACAGATTAAATGTCTTAAGTCAGTACATTAGTTCGGGCTTATACTTTTTGATTTTTGCAGTTTTACATCAGCTCTTATACAATATTAAATGAATTACTTGCAATATAATACTGAAAAGATATAGACGAGAATTCAGTGTCTTGATTTTTGCTGACTGGCGTGTGTGCAGCACGCTGGCTACATACTTAACCTGGCGCGCCGTGAATGGGATGATGGACTACGCTTCAACTGAGTTCCGGAAAGAGCTGTGGGCCTTGAAGAGGAACTTGTTGGGGGCTTTTCAGGCTCCACCACGATGGAAAGAATGCAGTCAGCTTGCGGACAAACTATTTCCGTTTGCCACCGGAGCTCTGTACGTTGACAGATACTTGTCGGATGCCGACCGAAGTCGGGTAACTAAAACTGCAGTGCTGTTTACATTCCATATTTTGACTGCATCCTTTGCCTCACTGTAGTCTGTTTCCTTCACCTAGTTTCCATCTGTTAACGTAATGCACGTAACACAAAGCCTTTGCGTGCATTTGTGGCGCAGCTGACGCATGGCGATGCAAGAAAAGTACGCAGCAAACGCAACAACGGAAGCAGCTGACGCAAGCGACGCAACAGCCAAAAACGCAAGTGCAGGATCGATGTTTATTGTTGCTTTGCGTGCATTGAGTTGGATTTTCGCCGTTTTCGAGTGTTGTTTCATATCGCCCTTACATAGCTTTGTAAACTGTGAAAGTTTTTTGTTCTAATTTAAGTTAAAGATGATTGAATGCCCTTTGGCATTTTTGCTTGAGTACGAATATGGTACGTAATAAACGTGTGAAATTTCGCTTCCAAATTCTGAGCGATTGCTGAGAAAATGACAGAAATTTAGGGGAGACTTTTTTGCCGCACACTGTATATACAGTGTGAGTAAGAAAATTTTACATTTCTAATGTTTTTTGAACTGTATTTTTCAAAGACTGAAAATTTTAAAGTTTCATTCAATTACTCCTAAATTTGATGAAGCTATGCATATTATGCACGCTCGCCCAGAGAATTTTCCATTTTCACAGCGCATTTACCACAAAACACAAACTTTCGATATTTACCAACAAACAAAATGGTTAAAATGCACAGATTGCTGGGATATTACAATTACAAAACAGCTAAGAATGTTCAGGAAAATGTTGTTGGAACAAGTTTTTTAACTGATGTTCAAAATGTTTACCACCGGCCAGAGCGCATGCATTCGGACGATATTGTGAAACTCTGCGGCAAGTGATCTTGCATTTGCTGCAGCGCACCTTTAAGCTGCAGAATGGTCTTCGGCTTTAAGGTAACTTTGTACAAGAAATAGTGTTAGATTGTGACCAATGTAATTACTCCTCGCGCGCATCATTTTCTTTTGTATTCTTTCTTTTTGGAGCTTTTTCGTTTCTTTCGGCTTGTATTAGAGACTCGGCGTCTAATTGAAACCCATTTAATATTATACTAATAGTGACTGCCGTCGAGTTCGTTATTGGAAATTGTCTCCCCGAAGTTTATACAATATTGCCCGATTTAAAGAACTGAGAGGAAACAATTACCAATAACGGTCGTTGTCGCCAGTTGCCATTTGTCTTGTAATACTTCAACACATGCGTCTATTTTGCACCGTTACGGAGATATCGCGCCTCAAAGATAATGGAGTCACGACCTTGACCTTTTTGAGGTCACGTGACGTCATCGGTCACGTGACCATTCGACTCCTGGGAGTCGACTTTCTATGGGTGGTCCATAGTGACCATGCGTCTATCTAGCACCGTTACGGAGCTATGGCCATTTGAAGTTCATCCATGAAGGCTCTTCCAGGAACAGAGGTCGGTCAGGTGTCCCGACAGGTGGGCAGGCGACAAAATGCTAGCGACAAATCGCTAGACACAAGTGGCTTCACACATCTGGCTGGCGACAGTTTGTTGATGGCAAGAGGCGACAACATGATTGGCTGGCGACATTTGGCTTGCTTCGTTAGCACCTTATAATGTTTGCCCGGCCAGCCATCAATTCAAACGCATTAGCCTATGAGGCGCATTTGATAGTTGATACTCTGGTAGTTAGATGCTGGCTGGCTGTCCTGATCGTGCGGAACCATTTGTGAACTACTTCCAAGACTGCACTGGTCGACCAGACAGAAGAGACAACCGCAGAAATCCAGTATTTCCATTGAGTCTGTGGAACTTAAATCAGCGTGTTCTTAAATCATTGACTCACACCAATAACAGTGTCAAAGGGTGGCATTGCGATAGCGGTTACCAGACATCCGTACAATGCTGATATCTTACGCTGTAGGAACTGCTGAACCAACTGATGCGGGAAAACGAAATACACTGTTGTTCAGTTGCTGGCTGACCAAACTCACAAACTGAAACGTGTTTACCGCATTTTAAATAAGAGAATAGTAATGTTAACGTTGTCGCAGACTACAACAAGATAATGTTCATACGAACACGGAATCTGTCCAATGCCTCTGTAATATAGAGTAGGTCTAATTACTCCAACAAATGAGCAGTTAAGCATGTTTAGTGGTGTTTAGTAGTGTTGGCCGGGCCACATCATATTTCTCTTACGCAAGCCGAGTTATAGCCCATTTTGTCCCAAATTTCGTTGCCATGGCAACCAGGGGATGGGGAAGGGAACGGGGAAGGAAAATGATGAAGGAAAAGGGGAAGGAAAATGG
>Ga0209367_1005645_pt1 | contig 17327 bp, 13 predicted proteins | sample WorMetLIZISLAND2_FD_187412 | JGI IMG/M metagenome (GOLD analysis project Ga0209367, IMG submission 187412) | Marine gutless worms symbiont microbial communities from Max Planck institute for Marine Microbiology, Germany - Olavius geniculatus... ... | reverse complement strand
AGAGATTACGCGGCTAATGTTTACCCACCCTAAGTCAATAGTGCGCGTTTTGCGTATGCTAATGCATTTGTGTGCGGGCCACGTGACTTTGCTACCGGGGGAATTTCACCCCTCAAAATTTCTCCCCCAATCGGACTTAGGGCGCCGGGCGGACTCACGTTAGGCTTTGCCCCAAATTTCTAGTTTATTTCTATGCCAACAATCTCTGAAGTTTTTTTACTGCAATTTTATTTCAGGCTTATTTAACGTTATCTTTTCGCAAAAATGGCATTTTCGATGACGTTATGATTAAAATAGCTATATACTTAGTAAGAAATAAATTTTGAAGATTAGTTTTAAATGCTTTAGTAAAGCATATCATTGTGATAATGTGTGCTAAAAATATAAAAGTAAGTTTAAATTTGTTGAAGTTATTCACGAAAAAGTGTAGACTTTTTCGGACACGGTGTATTTTCTGACAAAGAGCCTACTTAGCCCGCCTGTCGACAAAAACATGACGAAATGAAAAATTTAAAATACACAATCTAAATGTGATAGGGCCTACCTGATCATCTTTACCTGAAGTTAATTTTGCCAAAATGCTGCATTTACACATTTTGCGCGTACCCGGTGGTATTGTCGTGTTTTATTGGTCCGTGCTAAAGGGCACTGACCGGGCCTCAACGGAATTAACTCTAACGCAAATGAAGGTGAGAGGCGACCGGAGCTTACCGTACTATATACGCTCGGGGCAGATGATTAGAGTCTATTGTTTGCTTGACTTCCGCTCACCGCTAGGCGTAGCTCGATAAAAACAGCAGCTTACATCGCTAGATCTATGGTTAGCAGTTAGTCAGTCGCTGTCACACCACAGATCAGCGCGTTTCAACAACTGGGAAACCGATGAAAAGAATTATTGTTGAAGAAAATCGGGTCTGGTCAGAGATGACGGTAAGTGTCCTAACGGCAGCACAGAGATACCCTATAGCTATAGCAGGGTAGCACGCTGGCAAAGCAATGGCATGGGACGTCACTGTCACTGTATAGTTAGTCAATACACTGTCGAAGTCTTACATCACACTCTGCCAGTCCAGGCGGTGCAGCAGAGCATGCCGAGGCCGGGAAATCGTCGAAATACTCATCTCTTCCTCCCATCCTAACATCTTTCAACCTCTGGCTTTTCAGACCCTGGGACCCATAAACTCTTCCGGCATTTTATTTCTTACCGTGCTCTGCCTAAGACCGCAGGCAGTTATTTCAGGAAACTCGAGTAAAAGTGCACATAGGCCTATTCCAACGAATCTCACTGGAGATTCAGCGTTCCAACTTCCAATTATTTTGATAGCTTTGAACGTGTCTGTACGCAAATAATACAATCGATCTTACGCGACATTCGTTTTCAACGCATCACACTATAGGTCTATACGTGTGATGTGTTTTGGTTGACTGATTGATATATCGACCGCAGTGCGTTATTGTTTGGACTATTCTGACGCACTGCCGAGTGCGAATAACCAGATAATAAGGTTAGTAATCGTTGCAAAATGCAAATAATTATATTTGTATTTTGTATTACTTTATGATGGAAAGATTGCCACCCGAAACTGTGCGAGCAGATTAACGACAACTGGCCTGTAGGCCTAATTGACTTATTAACAAGGGAATGATGACTTTATTATAGGCCAACCGCTGCTATACTATAGCATAGGCTATAGACTGTATTGCACCGAGACAGTTCATAGAAGAATAGCTTTGTTACTTGTGAGCCACAAACCAGTGTCCGGTTAATATCTAGTAGCCTATTTTACCACATAATAAGCAATTACAAAAAATTCTAACAAAAATACTTTCTTTAGTTTTCGCTGCGAATCTATGTTTGACTTTTTTAGTGTTCTGGTTTTTTATACCGCGGGCCTAAAACATGCCAACTAACTTTTGTCTCTATATTTGCCAAATATAAAAAAATATTGACCAGTTTTGAAAATTTCACTATTGTACTGCACTCTGTGGAAAATCTTCAATAACGACGTTAAATATCTAAACACTCCGTAACTGCGACGCCACACTATCTTGTAAAAAATGTAAAAAGCTAACAATAATATGAAACGAGCATTTTGATAAACGAAAAAGATAGTTCAGACTAGCACCTTTCTTATAGCGCTAGTCTGTGTTAGACTGCTTTTTCTGGATGTCTGGCGTGTTGAACAATGTGATTCCTTCCTGGCTTAGTACGCCCACGAGTTCATTCATAGTTGTCACGTTCTCTTCAGTACGCACGTGCTCTGGTTTGCACCGTTTGCTGATCTCATGTCTTTGGTCAACGCTTCCTGCCTGCTTCTCGAATATTTTTTACCAGTGTCCAGTTCTTTCAGTCATTTTTTGCAGATTTTTAAAAACTCTGCCAGCATTTTTTGCAACCTGCATTTTTTTGATGTGATACGAGTTTTTGTCTTCATTGCTAAATGACAAATAATTTCAACGCATTAAAATTATTATTTACAACAATATTGTTTCTCTTTGCTTACGTTATACACCCCGTGCATGGGACATAACATTTCGATCATCTGTTAACATCTGAAAACTTGGCTTTTTGAAAAGTCATATCCAACCCCTTATAATTTAAATCATTATCTGTCAGATTGTTTCGGCCTAACTGCTTCGCGGTTTAACTTTAAAGTAGTTTTGCCACTCATAGGCTGATTAATAAACCATGCGGGTTTACTGGTGTTTTCCTGCCGTTTTGAAGCCAGCGACTGTGAGCGGACAAATAGGTCGGTCGAGTTTATCGTTTATGACAGGGACTGTAACGAGAGTCTACGACAGCAGTGGGCCTGGCCACGAATTTCTATATAGCGGTGCTAGTCCATGGCCTGTCATTACGGCAGGGTTGTGGTCAAGCAGGGAGAACTACATTCTAGCGATTATCTAGAACTCTTTGGGCCAGGAAAGCTTTCGGGCAAGCCTTGTCCGGATAGCCGGAAGCGAAGAGCAGAATTCTGAAGCAAACGACTGGTCGACACACGGCCGCTATACTACGATATATGAGCGTTCACAACAGTACTGTCCGACCAGCCGGATCAGATCAGAGTTGTCGTTGTACCTCTTCATCACGCGCCGGAGATTTTTACGTGTTGACCGCCGAGTGTTCTTTGTGTTCCGCAATATAATTATTTCGGCATGACGAGCAGCGGCGTCAGAAACTGCTGCATCAAAATTACCGACGATCGGTAAAAGAGGCGTCTCCGGGTTCATGAAATAAGTCGTTTGACGCGACGAATCTCAGCGACGGCTTTGTTCATGACTGAACTGCAGACCGATACGTGATGAACAGGTCCGTCCACACGTGTCGCAGGTGTATGTGGTGAAGGTGGAGGAGGCTGAGTGACAAAGAGTTACTTACTTACCGTTGCGTCAATCAAACTATCATTGAGCTATATTTAGACAATGGTCAAAATTTTGCGCACTCGATGTTGACGACGCTGCGGAGATGACGGAATTTAATGCAAACATTTTCACGTTATTTGTCGTTTTTCATCTCTTTCATTGGTTTAGTGTTGAAAGAGTTTTCTCTCCCATTGTGTCTGTCACCCTTTGCCCATCGATCTTTGTCATTGGTCGCATACGTGCAATAGCAACATTTTTCGATGTCATGTTCTGTTGATGGATCTGTGCTCGTCTTCTCCGAGACGCATCTGGACTGCTCACGTACACAATCCGTTAATCCAATCATACAGTCCGGCAGGTAAACAATTTGTCCCACTACCAGAAACAGTCAGTAACCTCCAGGCACAAAATGAAAAATCTTGGTTACATTTTACCGGCGTCGGTTTGAATTCTGTCTTCATCTAGGTCTGCACAAGCACAATGGCGGTCCCTGCTTAGTGTGGAGGCCACTCATCATATTCAATAATTCTAGCTAACACAAGCAATAAATCAACCAATCAACCACTCAGTCAGTCAATCTATAAATTTACAAAGTGCTCATTAAAAAAGTTCCCATAGGCGCCTGTTATAAGCAGGCATGCACAATGCTGCAAAAATTGATAGAAATACTAATCCTGTTAACTGTTAAACAAAAGTATTATTAATTGGTCGTCCTAACAGGCTGCAATACATGTTTGCCACTGTGTCTGTTTGTTTGTCCATCCGTCCGTCCCGTACGTTAAACAGTCCGATGATGACAATTCTGACTGAATATGAATCTCAAACTGTTTCGAACTTCTTTGAACAGTTAACTTTTGAACTTTTTCTCAAATTGCTTGAAGTTTAAAATAAATTGTTCGAACCGCACGACAGTAAGTACAGTGAAGAACGAGACCTCGACGTAGACGGCAAGCGGCATGACAAGCAGCGCAACCATGAGATCGGCGACTGCCAAAGAGACGATGAAGTAATTGGTGACGGTCTGCAGGTTGCGCTCGGTCCTCACGCTGACGCAGACCAGAGCGTTACCGAACGCCGTGGCGACGGGGAACAGCAGCAGCAGCAGCGACCACAGGTTCAACTCTACGCCGGCAACGTCATCCGCCGCCGTAGCAACCGTCGACAACTGCAGCGCGCTGAAGTTTGACATTTCCGTGGAGTAGATGTGATCAGAGTTGGTAGCGTCAGCCGTGGTCGCCGTCACAGACATGGCTCAACAACGCATCCAACTTAGTCCGCAGACTGTCCGTGCCGCTAGTTTAGCTTGTTGCCTACGTAAAATATCCTATCCCGTTTTGTCCTATAAAAAGTACACAAAGTCTACTCTTAAAAGCACGCAGTCAAGAAAGTGTTGCATCGTCTACGAAAAATGAACAGCGAACTGTGATTCCGTTAGCCACCAGCGACGCTTGATTAGCATGGGCCCTATTGACTATGTTCTACTTGGCCCTGTGCTCTGATCTCAGCCGGCGCCGCCGCCGCAGAAGTTAGGCCTATTCCGCTGGATACAGCGACTGAGAAATTTATGAAGTCAGAAGCCGTGACGCGGCTGCTAGCTGCGGCTGCTCGGAATGCGGCATCATCAGCTCAGCGCAGATTCCATTCCGTCGACCACCGCAGGCGCCTACTGATGCACTGTGTTGAACTGACGTGCGGTGCGGCTTGTCGCTTTCTCGCCGCTGCATCTCGACGCAACAAATGCACGCCGAAGAAGCCGCGGTGACTGTCGACGTCGCTGTGCAATAAAGCCTAAACTCCATCTGCTTTCATATGTTGTAAAACTGTTGTACAACATGCTGTGCAGCAGATTTATAACAAATCATCAAAAGTCTGCAGCAAATAGACTACGTAGTAAGTTGAATCTGCACAAGCCGTTACAAAATCAATTGCATATTCAAATATGAAAATCCGCAGCATCATAAAATATCAAGATGTTTTACAGTTTGTTGTACGACTCAATTGTTGTCCAACAAATCAAGAACAAATCGAAGTAGTGTAACTTAAATCTAACCGGGCGTGTGCGTCGCACCGGTTTCATCATTGCTAGCAGCCCGGCGGGGCGGGACCGTGCCTAGCGAAACAGCTGCTGCTGCCGTTGCTGAACCCTTATTAAGCATGCAACCAAGCACCCACCTCACAGATGCAACTTGCAACGCTGCCTTTTCTAGCCAATATCTTTTCTATAAGAATAAACATCCTTGCCTCAAATTCAGTAGAAAATATGCAGATTTTACGATAAATTTCTGCACCAAAATCGTTTTCCTACGCCATGAATCAAAGAAGTTTGCCGCCAATTTTTTTAACAATTGCTAGAAGCTGAACGATTTTCGAAATTATTTTGCTGGTACATGTATATTCAGCGGCAAATTTGCAAGCATCGCACGGTTCGCTCCACACCGCAAATGCATCGGACGTAACGCACGCCCGAGTTTGTGGTTCAAACGTTAGTGCGCCAGCAAAGTGCGATTAAATAAAAGAAAGTACCGGCAAAACAACTAAAAACGGTCTCCGTCGACTTCGTTTATCACAAAGCGAAATATGGCGCTACAAACTTGCAAATGAATTTTTAAAATATTGCAGGGGTTTGCGTGTCTTGCAGTAAGCCTAGAACAAAATAAATTGTTTTACAAATTGTTTTGGCTTATTTTATTTTATCGCACATATGTGAGTTCTCTTAGTGCGCAGCTTCATCAATAGTCTGCGCTCGCTACAGCAGCTGAAGGTCCAGAACAACACGGAACAAAATTCGTAAGACTCTGTCCAAACACCAGAGATACGAAAAACACGTCGTTTCAGATTTTTTTTCGAAGAATGACGAAGAAAACACATTTCCCCGTAAAAAGACAAACATCAGCTAGTTTCTCCAGTAAGGAGGCTCGCAATGAAATATAAAATAAAATTTAAAAAAAAAACAGCTAGTAATAGTCGCCGTTGACTTCGTGTAATTTTGTTTCATCAGTCTACATAAAAAAATTTAATCCTGCGATAACAATATAAAAACTTTTCTGTAAGTTTCGCTCTCTGATAAACAGTACACAGAATCGAAGGCGATCTCACGGTGAAAAGAAAAACAACAAAAATGCAGCAGCAACTTTCCAGTATTGCATTCTGAATGGAATAAATAAACTAAAACCAAAACTAAAGTCGCTGACGTCACAATGACGCCATTATCTAAAACAGATTGTCCTAGTCCCCGTGACCCATAGACTTATCACTGTCATTAATAGGTCTGTGCCCTGACTACGTAAAAGCACCTGAGAGCTGCAAGCTCCTACTGACGGTGTAGGCTACAGCATGTGCGACTGCGTCATCAATAACTGTGATCGATTAATGTTCTTCTCGCGACGCACTCACGCCACGTGATCATCTTATTTATCACTCACTCACCCACCTCACCTTGCTCGTATACGCGGTAACTTTTTCGTACCAACTTTCACTCGAGCTGGACCCGGGATGTAGTCTCGATCTCGACGTTTCTGGGCGTCTCGACTCGGGTCTCGGACACGTTGTCTCGTACTCGAAAGGCTGTGTCCAGACGCGCGCCGTGCATAGCTTTAGTTCTCAGTATTAACCAGTGAGTGTCTGAGCATCATCATCAGCAGTATGGAGAATTCCTCTCCATGCATACTATTTTGGCCACGTTCATTTGTGGCAAATAACACTTGCAAATGCAAATGCAGGCTATTTCGTTTCTGATTCCCACATAAGTAAACTCGTTTCAAATGAAAATTTACAAAAATAGTTGCTTTGTCATTTTATACACTGTAGTTTATTAACTTGACTTGCGTCATACCTACCGATCTTTGTGGACTAGGTAGATATTAGATGTTTACTGACTTATTGTTCACAAATTATAACATGCCATACGTCTGCACGACTGATAGTGCAAGCCAACGAAAAACAACGATGCAAGCCGATATTTTTTCAGTTTCCAAAATGTGACGGGCAAGTGACAAGATACGTCAACGTGATCGCCAAAATATCATTTGTGATATTGACCCATGCTTAATGGTTTTCACTGTAGGCCTACGTTTCGGCCAAGGTCTTGAAAACCACAAAGTCTTAATCTCGGCCTCGTCTTGGTCTTAGCTTAAAAGGTCTCGTGCACATTTCTGCGCTGGATCCAGCTGCAATCAGATGCAAGCAATATCTAGATTATCTACTGGCCGGGCGACTTCACTTTTTGACTTAGACTTTCGCTGAGCCTAAACTTCGGTCTAAGTCTGCAATTTTAGACTCAGCGAAAGTCTCAGCGAAAGTCTTAGTCAAAAAGTGAAGTCGCCCACTGTGACTGACAGACTAAGCGATATGTACCTTCATCCACTCTCTATCATAGCGTATCCGCGCTCATAGCATCTCGTCATGTGATAAATGAAAGGCGCTCACCTGCAGCAGCTGCCGCAGCCGCGAAACTGCGACAATGCACTTTATATACAGATTTGTTTCATTCTTTTTTCCCGTATCTTCCTAATATAGACCGATATGACACAATAAATCGTTCGCTGCTAGTGCTACACGCCCGATAGGCGGATACGCAGATGCTGAAGATAAAATAATATCACGAAACCATGAAGAAAATATGATAGCCTAGAACTTATTCAGTCCGCTAGTTCAACGCGACTATTTGCAAGCTGAATCGTATAGGGTGGTCTGGCTATATCACATACATCTATAGTCGAAAACATAAGACCGAAATTTTGTCCGCAGTTTAGGCCTAGCCCTATTTTCGCCAAATCGAACATTGACTTTTTCCAAAATACTGTCATTGGGACACTCTCTGTGAAAAATTTGCACTTTGTGTAAAGTGCATTTCAATTTTCTGTCGACTGGCGTTGACTGTGGTACTCTGTCTCACGGCATGACGTTCGCTCGCTACAGCTCACATCACAACAGTCTGATTGCAAGTCGTCAGTGCGTTCGGCTCAGAATCGATCAATTACGACATAGACGTGAACAATTAATTCACGCAATGGCAATGACTGCAAATCGGCACGGAACACATGTTGCCATATATGCCCTACTAGATGTTTAATTGCAGATTGTCTACAAAAAAATCACGTGCCGACATTTTCGTAAAACAGTTTAAACATTTTTCTCAGTTAGGCCTAGTTGCAAGAGATGTTGCAGTGATGTTATCGTCTGGCAGCGAGTTCCACAACCTTAAGCAGTGACGGGATAAAAATTGGTTGCACTTGATGTGGAATGTCGTATCGAAAGAACAACCAACCATACGTAGGTGTCGTATGGGCGTGTTTTTTCTCTCTGCATGCAATATCGGTATATGCCCTACTGTAGTTTTCCCCAGCGTCAGTAGCTTTTCGACTCGGCCTTTCATACAACTTACTTACTTCTATTCTGCGTGCCCTGCGCTATAGGCCTAATTAATTTACTGTGCGTGTGTCACTGTGTCTGCTCTCGGAGCTTTCTGTGCGCGTGGTTTTATGCGCGTTTTTATTGCACAAAATAATGTTAGTGTTTTTTCTGTCTGCCTGTTTCCGTCTGTCCTTTTGTTTTATATGGGCTTTTAGCCGGAAATAAACGCATCAGTGATCGGTTTATTTATGAGGCCCTAAACTGAACGGGTGATTATAAATGATCTAGGCCCAAATAGCTACAAAAGAAGTTCCTGCGTAAGAAAAGGTTGTGCTAGTGTCGGAAATGCTTGCACAATATTTTCAACTACACCGTGGTCCATAAAAACGTGCCACCAAACTTTTGTCCACATTATTTTTCAAATATTGATCAAATGTCAATTTTTTTCACTAGCACACTCTATGCCAGTCAATGGACGAAATGCGATAAAACTACGAGCAAAAATTTCACCACACCCAAAACGCGTCGTACATTACCCTGTGAAATATAAATTTTTAAAAATTGCACCAGCGGAAGCACAACAACGACGAAATAAGGGCACATGAACTAAAAATGTGCTATCGTTCAATATGCCAAAGAGCTCCACTGCTCAAGCTGGTGTCATTCGAATCATTTTCCATTAGGCCTAGGCCTATAGGCCCCCTGCCCTATATGGCGATGGACACGCCTGCTACAGAACTGCATGACTTAAGCAAACTGTCATTCGAGACTAGACCAAAACTGTTGCTGATTGATGTTAATTTCAAACAAAATACTACAACTCACTTTTCGAACTTTCTGTTTTCAATTCGATTACTGTATCGCCGCTATGTAAAATTTAGGTTGCATTCTGTCAAAATAATTAATTAATGAAAGAATAAGAATCAATATAGGCCTATTAGTGCCAACAAATATTATGTAAGAAGCATGTCTTTGCGGTGGAATGTTGCTGGCATCCAATCGATGTCACAGACAAGCCAATACAATCGCTGTATCATGAAGGCCATGCAGAGCAGAATACACCACTGTAAGTTAACCCGTCTGGTCTGGTGCCACGTGCGCGCGCCGCGAGGCTCAAATCTGAGGGTCTCAGGACGTTTCGCCTCCACTCGTTTGGCGTTTTGCCCCTTTCTTAGATCTCCCAATGTCGCCCACTAAAAATTGCGGACAATACCGAAAACGGACAACAACGGTAAAGTGACGACGGATGTGACGAAGACGACGTTTTTGCCGTTGTAGGTAATTTTTAGTGGGCGAAACATTTAGGGGCGATCCGTCTTGGCAGCAAAACGTTAACGCTAAGGGGCGAAACGTCTGTAACTCGGTTTGTAGCCAATAATGTATTACATACAGTCGACGTGAACTCATTGATCGAAAGCTGTGGCGTATTGGCTAATCTCTACGCCGAAGACACATGGATTTACGCTTCGTGTCGGCCTGCTGATGTAGTTTCGTTTTGTACGATAAACTCTCCAGATGTCAGGCTCGATGAAGTCCAGACTCCAGTTGAATCTCGACATAGCCGAGACCCCGTTTTCAGATATTGATCACTCGTAAATTTAGCACACTCTTGCATTTAATGCCCTCCACTCCCTAAATGCAATACTATTTCTGTACAGCGAATGGTCAGCGTTGCTAATGAAATTTGAACGCTGTAACAAAAAGGTTTTATAGTCGTTTAACGCTAATTAACCGGTTAATGCTACTGCTCATTATTCAACAGTAGTATAATTATGAACAAGAAGCCCAGCTGTCGCTAGAATAGCCGACCGTATTAGTTATCAATGACCTTCAAGGTCATCCAAGGTCGATGATTTTCATGTCATTTGAAAGCCAATATGCGACTTCCGGGTTTCGCATGCATGGCTATTATTGGTGTAAAATGTTTTCCCCTACGACCTACCCGTTAGTCAGGGTACATCCGTTACAAAGCACGGACGGACGGACAACTCGTACCAATAGCTCGACCGTTACTTAAGTACGGTCGGATAAAAACAAAGACAGAGCGACTGTCACGATCAAAATTATTGCTTCAAAAATCGCTGCTCTTGAGCCTACTTCTCGTATGGTATGCAACTAATGCTAAGTGCTTACAGTCACTTACGTTAACTGCAACATTTCAGAACATCCAGCACACTTAAAAGTGACGCCTTTACACTCAGAACAAGTACATCTGCAGGCGTAGCCCTATGCGAACTAAGCTTGAGAAAACGTTGAAACTAAAACTGAAAGTGATACTCACTAGCAATTAAATTTGCGAAGAGCACTGCTTACTAATTTCACTAGTGATTTTATGCATTTCAGCACACGTGTGTGTTTCTACGGCAGCCTTCATTAAAACCAGCAGCAATTTAAGAACGCAGAGTAGGCCTAGATGACACTCAAAGTTATAACTACTCACATTTTAAATACAACAGAACGCTCCAGCAATTTGAGCACAATTCTTAACATGAGAAAACAAACTTACTGTTAGTAAACACAGACTTTAGCAGTTGAAAGATGCAACATTAGCAAGAGTTCAAAATCAAGCGCACAATGATTCACAATCTAAATGCAGTCAATGAGCTTAACTATTACATGTACTACACAACAGTATCACTGATTACTGCACAAGTGGTCCACTAACACAGAAATGCAACATAATCACAGACAACTAGAGGAAGTCATTCTTAACAGTTCATCCTCACTTTGCAGCAAGTCGATAAGACTGTTTCGCAAAATACTTAACATCCTTTTTGCTCATAGCCAGAAAAACCAGACTTGGTGACATAATTTGATCTACTGTTAACATATAAAGGTACATAAATTAACACATTCATTCATTCCAAAGTTGATATAGTAATATGCAAATCTGGCCAGCAACCACAAAGAGAGCAGGTTAGGTTAACAACATCACAGTACAGCTAGTTGATCAGAGCAAAGCCACTGTGCCCAAGTTAAAACTATGTCCAGGTCTTTTTGTTAAGAACTGCACAAGGACAAAAACTCAAAAAGTCAAAACTTGAGGCCAAAGGCCAACAAGAGAGGTGGTGTGGTCTAGCAAACACATTTTAGCCAAAAAAGAGCCTAGAAAATGCATCTGGCAGGGCAAATTTACGCATTCATAAATGCACATTTTTAGCAAACTACACACTACCGATGACCTAAACCAACTGAACTACGAGGGTTGATCAATAAGCAGTGAGAATCAATGTGCTAGACTTAATTATTTATCACAGTCTATGTGTCAGTAAGAAGCACATTTTCTACAAACATATATGGGTTTGTTGCGGATGTGACGTCATTGTAACTTATGACATCATAGACCGTCAAATAGAAACGATTCATAGCGTGAGTGAATCATACACTGTCATGCACAGCAGACAATACAAGAGTGCAATTTCAGATATCGAAACAGATGATAGTGACTGGAGGTTTGGTCATTACTGTGTGCAGAGTGATCTTGTTGTATGAAGCCAGAGTCACCAACAGTTTGTTAGGCAATTAAGACTTGTGGTCTAGACTGCAGTACTGGATTTATGGCAAGGCGCATAAGGCTCGCTCTCGGGCCCCCGCACATTGAAGTCCTTTGCGTAACAAGTTTAAAATGTTGCTAAGCCTTTCATCAACACAACAGATCTCATAAGTTGTTAACTTCTCTATAAAATTCTACTGGTAACGTTAAATCTTAATGTGACATCACTATCAGCTCAAGCGCTCTTATTTACAGCCAGCGCAGATTTAGGCTATCGTATATTCATAGTTGCAAATGAAAAATTCCTAAGCATATCTGTTATGTCTTTGAGAGAATCAGATGTCTCAGGGCAACACATTGCTAAATTTGGCTGCAGACTGGAGAATTGTCATGCAACAACGAGCCTAATTCTAAGCTGCTCGCGTTAACACTCCAAATCGTTTCTGTTTAACTCGCTGCAATGTCATAAATTACAATGACGTCAAATCCACAACAAACCCATATGTGTTTGTACAAAATGTACTTTTGACTGATATATTAGACTGTGAAAAATTTCAGTTGATTACACCGATTCTCATTACTTATTGATCAACCCTTGTAGACAACTAAAGTAGTGGCCTGACACAAGTACTGAGCCCACCATTTACGACGAGGATAAGTAATTCAACAGCCTTATACAATGCAGGAAATGATGTACTCTTCAACCTATTACTGAAACAACTACACTAAACCAGTTCATATACAGAACAGTCCTACATACAACTGGTCTCACATTTGTGAATGTTCAATTCACAGGTAGATCTTAGAAAGATTTTATATCTTATGAAAAGCTTGGCAAAAAAGTTGTACTTTGAAATCTTCTCTGAAAAATATCTTAGTAACATTAATAGCAATTACTAGCAAAGCACTAGAACTTGGGAAATAAACTTGTGAAATGAATATTGCAAACACTCTTTTTAGATGTAATATTTCACATCATATAATATTTACATAACGCTGCTCAGAGCACGTTTGCACATGGCCAATTTTATCTCAATGAACTAAGATGCGACATTTTCCTAAGAAGTTCTGAAAATGTGAGGCATAATCAAATATACTGTAACCAGAATTATTCTGCGAATTATAAAATGTGATGTTCAAAAAAACTGTCAGCACAGCCCGTTTATGTACAGTCAATATGTGATGTTTTTTTTTCAGTCTGAACTCTGATGCTTATCTTTTTTCTTCTTTTTCTTCTTTGCACTGAGTGTATCAGAACTGCTTTCAATTGTTGCAGCAGTGAATGCATCTACATCACTAACTGTCTGTATGGCAGCACTGTCGCTCTTCCGCTTCTTTTTCTTTGCACTCGAAACAGAAACGTCAACATTGGTCTCGACTTCTACTGATGCACTTTCATCTTCTATGGCGCTGGTCGTTTTTCGCCTCTTTTTCTTGGACTTCTTCTCCGCAGCAGCATCTAAGCATTATTTGGCAATAAGAACAAATTATTAAAGAGCAGTTAAGACTAGAATATATTTCAGCCAATAGTATTGAGTGACTGTCAGTTGAGAGATGAGAAATAAACAATTCCTGCATCATGATGCTGATGTGTTAAGAAATATAATTCACAAGAAAAATAATTTCAACTCTTCACAAAATTATGACAAAATAATCGGTACACAGCAAGCAGTAAAATAGTACCACGTACCAGATAAAAATTCACTGTTAAGTTCAGCAAATTCACAAATAAAAATTCATTTTGTCAATGACACCTATAACAATACCAACAACAAATTTGTCTTTCCAATCATCTTCCAGGACGACCAGAAAAACAGTACTAAAATCAATCGGTAACCATAATCACTATAATTTTGGCCATTACTTATACTCAATGTTGCATCACAATTTCCAGTTAGTAAAAAACACCACACCTTACATTATCCATATCATACATAACACTTTAGTAAAAGTTAATAATCAATTATTCTCATCTTTCCTTTAAAGACGTCACAACATCTCAAGCTTCAAACATCTCAAACTGTTTCGGCAGCACTGGCAATCTGTGTTTCAATTTCTTCCTACTTCACAGCATCTAATCAGTCTCATATCTGCAAGGTTCAAGCACCACTTTGTGGTCTTCCATTCTTCCAAAGAATAAAATCCGTGCTCATTAATGTTTGCCCAAACATGAGAAGCACCAGAATTATATCACTATCTTCAGAGATAAGAATAACATTGAAGAGCCATTTACTACATACCATATGACTCAGCTGCAACCTCTGTTTTCACCACAACTGCAATTAAATAAAATATCGAGATGCAACAAAAGTGCTAAAATCTCAAATAAGTACCAGTAGCATACAGTTTAGTTTCTGGAAATGTGAACACTTCTGGGTAATGGGCAATGTGCAAGTTAATCTCCCAGCTGTCAGTAAACCTGCCATATAATGAAGGAATGACTAACATATGCCTAAACTATTTAAGTAAATAAAAATGCCCACCCAACTTTGATATTAACATCATTCTACTAACAGCAATTATGCAAAATCAGCATCAAGAAAGTTCAAATAACACTGAATGTAATATCAACAGTTTTTAATTGCACATTTCTTATACTTAGATTAAATACAAACAAAACCAATTTAACAGCCATTATCAGGCTTACCAAAATCACTCAGTAATCACTAGGCTCCAAAGAATTTCGTTTTTTGATGAAAAACTGACGAAACGACGAAAACTGGTAGTTGTGATAAAAATATTGATTTTTGATGAAACTTTACAAAATTTACTAATGTTCACGTTTTGACAAACAAAAAATGGCACTTTTGGTGGCAAAATTATTTGGAGCCTAGTTATCATAACAAGCACTCAATTTCGAATAGCTAAAAATGACGAAATTCGAGATTCTTGGCAAAATTTTTCAAAAAACTTGCACTTTTGGACAAACGAATGAAAAGTGGAAGCAGAATGCCTTGAAACTCTTTTGGCAAAACTTTATAAAGTAAGTTAACAGCAGTTAAAAGACCTTATTTTCAGATGGCGAAAAATGTCAAAATTCGCGAGTTTTGGCAAAATTTTTGACAAAATTTGCATTTTTTTGATAAACGACAAATGGCATTTTTGGCACCAAAATCCTTTGGAACTTAGTATTCACCCAAAATTTAGTGACTGCAGAAAAACTATACAATAATTTCACATCAAATACCTGGGGCCGAATCCGCCAATTTTGCTTTCTTAGGCTTGCTTTCAGCAACTTCCGTCACTTCTTCAATTTTACGCTTTGTGACACCGAGCGTTGAATCCTGTGCCTCATCATAGGTCTTGACAAAACTGACACAAATATAACACCATTGACGGTTCACAACACGTGATTTGTTAGATTTTAAGCAACAACTTTCTGAAATGCCATAAAATCCACTCAGTGTGAAATATAACAAGCTCTATGCAATCAATGAAAACAATCACAAGACATCGCTCCAAAAAAGTGGTTAAACAAATAAAGTGTTTATGTGGAAAAAAAAGAGAGATGGTAAAATGTAATTCTAAATTAAGACAGAAAATACAAAACTGAATGGAGAAACATCAAGTCTACAACACTGTACAGTTTCAGTTAATATTCACATACAGAAACAAAAACTACAAACATTACTTGTATTAATAACTTGTTAACCTGTGGCAAACAATAATAAAAAATCATACCTTTTGTTTTCATATTTGTCAAACTTTTCTCTTGCTTTTCCGGATCCACTTATCTTATGCATCTGTTTGCATAAACAGAACAGCAGTAATTGGACATATGCAGATTAAAATGCAAATTTAACTATAATAATTACACATAAAATTATTTGCAAAACTACACATAAATAAGATTTGCAAGAAGCAAGGTAACTGCAGTAAAATGATTAGATTAATTTATGAATGCACCATATACAAATATGTGCTATTTGAGAAAAACGTGTGAATTAAACGTAAACATTTCACACTCACGACTAATCTACTTCTTGACGTACACATACAGACACACCAATAAAAACATGAAACCTTGCATGCACCACTTTTCAAAATAAACTGCAACATAATTTTTAAAAGGCATATAATCAAAAGAAAAAAATGACAGCTTAAAGGTAAAGGTAAAGCCCAGTACTTGCTATAGCGCTTCTTACATAAGACGAACTCAAAACCAGAAGTGCTTTTACAATGTCGGAAGTGGCAGCTGATTGGCATGAGCTAATGATAGCCAAATGCAAATATCTGTACCAACGAGAAAAGACAAGAAAAACTGTTTGTTCCAGCAACATCTAGAGCCAAATATAAATTGTTCCAAAAAAGCAGCAGTGGTTGCCAAAGCATCAATAAATTAATGAATAAAGGTTATGATTTGATAAACTTACATACTGCAGCCTATTAGTTAGCATTTCAACCATGAGCTTATTCAAAAAACAACAGTGTTGTCAATGGAAGAAAAAGTTGCATGAAGCTGAGAATGAACGATGACTGCACAATGCAGACCTGTACTTCTTCTAGGTTCTTCATTTTGCGCTCCAGTTTGGCTCGAACTTCAATGCCTAGTTCAGCATCACCTTCTTCCTCACCCAGTGCATCTTTTCGTACCATCAACGCTGTCTTTGCAGCCAATATACGAGCCATCTACAGTGCCACCATACAGACAAAACTCTAATATCACACAAGCAATCAGAATATTACCATATAGTTTACACACTGTGGCCTCCATGATTCTAATGTCAGACATGCAATCCCCAAAAGTGAGAGTTTCTGGATAGCAGAAAAGGAATTTTCACCAGAAGCCATCACTAAGGTAAACAAGTAATTTGAGCAAAGCTCATGAGACGCGCGAAAGCCTATAGCAGTTCCTGTTCGCAGGTAATTGTAGTCTATCTCCATCCATTTCGTCGCAATTCACTCTTTTGCAGCCAAAATCGCCAAAAAATCGCTTAAAATCAATATTTTTAGGGTTCAAGGTCGTTCAAGGTCATCGATGTTGATAAATCTAAAAAGCCTGTCACCAGTGCTTGTTATGATAAGCAGCATGTATGTACCTATCTGCCACCATTTTTACGCTACGCGAGAAAATTGCGGTAAAATAACCACTTTTTAGGAGGGTAGCTGTCTTTGACGC
>Ga0209367_1005643_pt1 | contig 17329 bp, 11 predicted proteins | sample WorMetLIZISLAND2_FD_187412 | JGI IMG/M metagenome (GOLD analysis project Ga0209367, IMG submission 187412) | Marine gutless worms symbiont microbial communities from Max Planck institute for Marine Microbiology, Germany - Olavius geniculatus... ... | reverse complement strand
GGGGACGGGGGGGACGCGTCCCCCCCAAAAATTTTGGTTGGGGGGACGCAAATGCAAGCATCCCCCCAACAATTGCCACTTTTAGCCATGTCGTCCCCCCACTGTCTAGAAGAAATCGCCGCCACTGACTTGAGTTGATAGTCTCCCGAAACATTTAGCCTCTGTACTGCTTAATGGTTTATTGTCTATTTTATCTCATTTTTTTCTTTATTTTTAACTGTGTACTGTGTACGATTTTCATCTCAAATAAATAACGACGTGAGCGACTTGTAAGAAGTAAAGAGCTAAACTACCGCTGAAACAGGACGTGAGCTACGCTATGCTGACGATCTGTATTAATAAAGGTGGGCCTACGTGTGGCTGAACATTGTGCGGACAAAACTAATAGCGACAGCAAAGGTAACGACCTATCTTGCCATAAATACGACAAATACACTAGGCCTATACATCGCTGTATATAAGACGACTGCGTGGTGTCATAATGCGACCACTATGCAGGCCTTTCTTTGCTGCACAAACTGTTGTTTACTGCAGCAGATGCCACATGATAAAAATCATTTCGCCTATAGCCTGGTAATAATAAATAAATGAATATATCATATATATATTATATTTAGGCCCTTTATGTACATGTGTAAGTCCGTGCAAACATTAAAAAACGCAGCAGCACACAAAGACAATAAAAAGAACACAAAAAGTAGACAAAACAAAGCCGGCAGGCCTAAGCTTAATTTGAACAATTTCTATTCGTCAATGGTAAAATACAACGATAGAATTAAACTACGCTGTGTCTCAGAGAAAAAAAAGCATCCCGACATTTTTGATTGTTACTCAAAGAAATATTATCATATTTTAATTATTTTTAATATGAATATTTCTGATAAATCGGCCATCAACTGACCGTTTAATCTGATGTCAGTTTTTATTCATCATCGCTGTAGTGACGTGCAATTATGCGGACGTTGCATCATCATCATCATGACGCGAAGCGTTCAGCCGTAGCATCCCGCCGTTGCGATTTGTCGCCAAAACGAGCGATCTTTTGCCAGCTGCAGGGCGTCGGTCACTGATATTCCCGTGTTCCGGCAGATCTGATGGATCCAAGTGATGGGAGGACGACCAAGAGCGCGTTTCCATGAATCAGGAGATGGCCGGGCACCGTCTTGGGCTTCGCAGCAAGTCCGAAAGATCTGGTTTGCTGGGACGTCCTCTGTGAGTCTGGCAACATGACCAAACAGTCCGAGTCTTCGCTTGCGAACGATGGAAGAGGCTGCCAGGAAACAGGTTCGGCGTAAGACTTCATTGTTAGATACGAAATCGTACATGATGTGAAGTATCCGCCCCTGACACCGTGTGTGAAAGGAGTCCAATCGTTTCCAGTCTGCTTGTGTAAGGGTCCAGGTTTCTGAGCCATAGAGGAGATGTCAACCTTTAGTGTTACATGTGCGGCAATGTTTAGATGTAACTGTAGCTTAACGAAATAACTTTATAACTTGTGTCTCGTTAATTTTTGACTGTTCTTTGCCTCATATAACAGCACCCAAAGTGGGTTGCTTAGGTCCAGAAGTGAAATATTTTATTTATTTTTTTCACTAGCCTATTCGACTGCGCTGCAGTAATGTCGGCGCAATTTACTCTTAAAATGTGCGCAGTAGCCTGAAAAGAAAAGAAACGTTTTGAACGCGGTTTTGATTTTGACAAGAAACCTGCAACCGTTCTCATGCTGGATTAAGCGAAAGTAGCAGAAATTGTGCGTTTTCAAGGGAATACACAAATTCGATGCCATCGTGCGACGGCGCGAAAGACTCGATTTTGTCTATTCCGCATTCTGCAAAGTACACCTTCCCTATTTTTCTTGCGTTTATTGCGTTTGCTACTTTCTTGCGTTGGCTCCTGGCTGCGTGCGATGGATAAATCATAGACACTCGATCAGTGCTGCTGCGTTGAGTGCTGAGAAAAAAGCCTAAGCCCATAGACGTCGACGGAAACACAAATATACAATAAACATTAAACAGTAAAGATGGCGGCTGCAGCAACTGGTGGTCGGAATCTCTCGGTGCCGAATGACATGCAGAGCGTGAATGACATTTTGAGGTCGCTGGAGGAAGGTTCGACGATGACCGCCTTCTTCAAGACGAAGAAACCGGAAACGAGTTTAGTTCGAGTGAAACTGGAGACCCGAGAGCTGATCGGAGCTAGGATCCGAGGTCTGTTGATGATTACTTACTTACTTGTTACTTACTTGTTACTTGTAAGTGCGCAAAGACCAAGTCGCTTGGGCAATTAAATAGCTTACTGTGTTGTTTCATCTGACCGAGTGCCGTGAAGGTATGATCACGGCTACAGAAATCAACTCAAATAGGCCTACTGAGAAAAAGGTTGCCGCCACGGCGAGGGCCAAGTCGTCGGATTAGGTAATGCGCAAAGACTGAGTCGCTTGCTCAGCTCAGGTAAATACCGTATTGCTTTAAATTTGTAAGCTTCGACTAGTATATATTAGGCTTAATTTGTGTATAGCATCGTTGTCGTCAGTTTTTTCTACGTTGCTTAAGTTTCAGAAACGTTTCTAGTCGTAGTCGAATATTTATGCTTTAGAATAAAACGTTAGAAGGACTGTTTTAGGAGAAAGTCTGATAAAAGCTAACTTCTGGGCATGTTGGTCGAGAACTCTGTAGGATTGGACACCTATTCAGTTGACATAACTCAACAAGAGCCAAGAGCATTTTCCGCAATTTTAATTCCGCAAAATACACCTTATTCTGCAAAGAATTTCTGCAGGTGAAATTTCACAAAATACACTTTTCAAAATTCCACATTTCGCAATCTGCATTCCGCGAAGTACACCTTCCCCTTGTAAGTAGATGGGCTGGCGAAGCATTAGCTTTTATTGCCCACGTCGTTCCAGTAATCATCCGGCTTGTTCTTGAACATGTTGACCGAAGTCGATTCAACAATTTATGTTAACGTTAATTCTATTTTCAGTTCGGCGAACTGATAGAAGCAACACAATATTTGCTACTTTCAGTTCGGGGAAAACGGATAATGCCCGATGCCGCTGACATCCTGCCATGCCCTCACTGTTAGGCTCTGAGCGGGTCTCATGACACTACAGCCATCGATACCTCCAGACTTACCTGGTAGGCAATTGACGACATAGCGGGACTAAAATGCAGCAGAAAGTTAACTAACTACCTAACAAAGCTGAAATAAATAAATCTTAAGTTGTGCAGTAAGATTTTTGGTCCATGCTGTAACTTCACGAGCAGGCCATTATGGTCCATGCAGTTCTGCCATTGTTGAGCTGAGAGAAAGGTTTTTAACCTCTCAATATTGTTAAAAGATATGAATAAGAATTGTGGCGCTTAATCATTTTTGTTCAGTCCATCTTGGAACATCGCTTGGCACTAGTCATGGTAGACCGCGTTACTATCCACCTGCACAGATTTCATCTCAGCAGCCAGTGCTGGTAACGAAGAGTTTACTAGAACTCGGAATTAAAGGTCCTCCTAATATTTTTTTACTTTAGAATTAGTGAATCTCACCATCTCTAATGCAGTACTGGTGGCGGTGTGAAATTAACGGCAACGCAGCTGAACTGATTTTAGTAGTCTAATTAGCTGCACTTCAGTTCGCCGAACTGCTTTTAGTAAATTCCGATTCTTTCGACCCAGTTCAGCGAACTGATGACAGTAATTTTGGTCACCAATATTTCAGTTTGCTGAACTGACCGTAGCATTGAGGTTACGTTAATTTTATTTTCAGTTCAGCGAACTGATAGGAGCAATGCCACATTTGCTACTTTCAGTTCGGGGAAACGGATAATGCCCGATGCCGCCCAGTCGCTGAGGTCCTTCCGCCGTCACTGTTAGGCGCTAAACTCGTCTGATGTCCATAAAGCTTTTCCATAAATTCGAAGGGGGTCACCCCGAACAAGGGCACTAAATGAGAGGGGGTGGGCAAAATTTGCGATTTTTGGCCAATAGTCGCTGTATCTCAGTAATGGTGCGAGATTGGGCCTAGGTTACTATTAATCACTAATAGGAAGTAATACACTGGCTCTCGATTGGCGCCGAATTCAATGACCTTGGATGATCTTGAATGCCAAAATAGGGTTTTTTATGGATTTTTTGGCAATTTCGGGTTGCGACACAAGTCTCTATCATTCACAAGGTGGCGCCACAGAATTATCGTTATGTGATCCATATAGAGAATTTGGTATTTGTATATTAACTTGGCATGAACACCCCAATTTTCAGCTAAACTACTGAACAGGAACTGCTATAGGCTTTCTCACATCTCATGAGCATTAGCTCAAATTTATTGTCGTAAATTCTGATTCTTTCAACTCAGTTTGGCGAACTGACAATAGTAATTTTGGTCACCAATCTCTCAGTTCGTCGAACTGACTGTGGCACTGAGCGGCAATTTATTCCATGTGTCGATAATTTGTTGGCTGAAGAAATTCTGCCAGACCAGTCGGGTTGTCTGTGGCTTGTAGAGTTTCAGACTGTGGCCTCTTAAACTTAGATGGCTGGATACTGAGCGTGTGAGAAACTGACATTTGTCTGTCTTTTTCCTATCGGCCATTAACTCATTATTTTGAAAACCTCAATAAGATCACCTCGGAGCCTTCGTTGCTGGAGCGAATACAAGCCGAGAGCCATGCCTGCAGACCAGATTGATTTTGGTTGCTTCTCAGAGTTCAGATGCTCCTTAAAATTTGTCAGTTTCTTTTTTCTTATGCAGTAACTTTTTGTTTGTTTTTAGATCACTGCTTCTACTTGATCTATGGGTTAATTTTGGGCTTTGTTGTTAAGAGCAGTTTCTGCTTGGTTCTTCTGCCACATTGCTGCTTTATTGTAATGTTATTTTAACCTACTTTGGCAAACTAAACGATAGTGATGTTGATGTGTAGTTGATCTGCGGCTGGTGAAAGAAGTTCGGCCAGGCAAGTGTTCCCCCGACTTTGAGAAGTGGTCTGAGGAAGCCCGACGCCATGACACGACCTGCTGCTTTGTTCTGTTTTACGGCCGCGAGTTTCGCTTGAAAACCTTGTCACTGGCAGGTCAGAAATGTATTCTCATGCCACTTTGCTGACCTCCAAACAGATATCATGAGTCTAGCTTAAGAATGTCAATTAAGAATTCTGTCCAGTTATTGCTATTGTTAATAATCTATATATTTAAAAGAGGGATGTGTCAGTTTGGACTGCAATTGGCTGTGACGTCATTAGACGTTGTCGCCATGGTGACGCATCATCAGCATCTTTATAGCTAGCGGCCACGCTGCAGCGTAGTACGCAGCATAGTACGCTGCATGCAGCGCTGTGTATTGAGGCCGCAGATCGAAATTGAGGCCGAATGTCAAGTTGAAGCCCGAAGGGCCGAAAATGGAGGCTGCGACCTGTCAGCTTGTAATGATAATAATAGTAAATTTTTATAGCACCGTAATATTTTGAAATTCAGAGGCACTGCCTGATCTCGGGGTGTTTGTTATTGGGTGGTAAACAATATTGAAAGTATTACTAGTACCAGCAGCAGTTAGACTCGATCGGTAGGGCTATTTCTATGGGTTGCGGAATTTTGAGATGAGCTCTGAAATTTGCACTTTACTGCTGTATTTTGACATTTCTGCAGATTAGTATGATTGTTATTATTATTATTATTATTTTTCTTAATTTAAAAATTAAAAAAAAGTTTCACCCCTGGTAGTAAAGGTTCCCGGGGGCTAAAAACAAAAGTTACAAGAAATAGTATTAGATTGTGACCAAACTAATGTACTCCTCACGCACACCATTTTCTTTTGTATTCCTTTAAAAGCTTTTTCGTTCCTTTTGGCTTGTATTAGATACCCGGCGTCTAATTGAGACCCATTTAATATTGTACTAATAGTGACTGGTGTCGAGGTTGTAATTGAAAATTGTCTCCCCGAAGTTCATAAAATATTGTCCAATTTTAGGAACTCGGAGGAAAAAATTCCAATAATGGTCGATGACGCTAGTTGACATTTGTCTTGTTATACCTCAACGCATGCGTCTATCTGGCACCGTTATGGAGATATGGCGCCTCAAAGATAATGGGGTCACGACCTTGACCTTTTGGGGTCACGTGACGTCACCGGTCAAGTGACTGTTTGACTCCCGGGAATCGACTTCCTATCGGTGGTCCATAGTGATCTAGCACCGTTATGGAGATATGGTCGTTTGAAGTTCTTCTAGGAAGGCTCTTCCAGGAACAGAGGTCGGTCATTGGTCGGTCGGTCCTCAATATTACACTGATCTCATATACTTCTCTTTGCTATGTTAGGAACATAGCGTGTGAGGAGTAAAAAACAAAAACCAAGTTGCTGGAGTGGCACTAGTCCAGTTCGGTAGAAACTCTACAGGTTTCTTTGAAGGCTACTCAATTGTAGCGCTGGACCACCAGGGAGACTCGCTAGAATAAGTAACAGTATTTATGTGGTTTCGCGACAGTCTCCCAAGACATTTGTCAGTGTGCGGCCAAGCTTGGCGAGGAAAGAAATTCCAGTAGAATTTATCGGTCCAAGTGTTTCCAAAGCCAAAGGTTGGAGGTGGAAGTGATGAATATTTTGCAGTTGTCCTGATCACGGCTTGCTCTGCTGCACCACCTGGACAGGCAGAGAGCATGACATAGGACTCGGCCAGTATATTGACTACAGTTTCATCCCATGCCATTGCTTTGCCAGCGTATTTATATTTATATAGTGCCGTGTGCAGAGCTTCACTTGCATATGCAAGAGTTGGTTTGATGACCTAGTTATATCACGGAGAAATCAAACTGAACTGCTTAAAACTGTGGGACCTGCTAACAGCTATCACAATACTACACAATCGTAAATAAACACAATATCCGACTTGACAGATAGCACCTGTGAAAAGAAAAAAAAGATCGATAATTTTCTTTGTATGTTTTTAGCATAACTCAGCACAATGCCAGCTTTCAGTAACTAAATAGGATAGAGTTCAGTTTACTCACAAACAGGACCCGGTGAGCTGCGGAATTAGGACGATTTTGCCACAGTAAGCCACGGAATTTTGCAAACTGTCTGTGGAATTCAACAAAATTTTATCCAGAAAATTGTGGGCCCTATTGATAGGTGATTAAGTCAGTGTTACAAGCTATTTCAAAGAATTGTCATTTCAAAGCTCTTTTTGATAGGATACATGATAAGGTTATGTTTTGGCCTTTTGGGTTAACATTTATGGATATGCTAGTTAGTGCACTACATGGCATTAGTGGATCTTCAGAATAATGTACTGTGAATGTGCAAACTTTTTAAAGATTTTTTTTGCTTCTGGGTGTATATGTAATAATTTGTTATGTGCAGTTGGAAATGGGTTTGAATCTGAACGATGGCTGAAAGGTCTAAAATATCTCATTCATGATGCACGGCATGCATCATATCTTTTACAAGTCGAGCGGTAAGTTGTCTAAAGTTATCTGCTTATCTTACTTGCGTTTTGCAGTGTTATCCCATTTTTAGTGAATTATTCATTGTTTACTGTGATTAGTGGGATAGCTGGTAAAATAGTTGTTCGATTTAGTGTTTTAGTAATCATTATTTCTCTTAATTATTTGAGGCTCTGATTATTATCTGTCAGTTTGTGGTCCACTGAAATGCAGCATGTCATGTGCCTATTAGAGATGCTAAAAGCATGTCACAGGCTTTTTCTTAGAAATAACTTAAAGCATGTCAGGTTGTTCCTTTGTGGGTGTATGCTCTGTTACTTATTAACATAAGTGTTTTTGCTAACTGGCATTCTGTCATAATACAAGAAAGAAAATTGTTGTTATTAAAGTTAAGTAAAGACTTGGTCAATGAATTCTCAGAAATTTACTGACCTTTAGTAACTTTGCAATAATTGGCTGGTTTTTACAAAAAGAAATATGTAAATAACTTTTGTCAGTTTTTGGTTTTGTTTTGCTGTTGCGTTGATTGTTCATTGTGTCGAATGCTTGCTGGCAGGTGGCTTCGCAAAGAGTTCTACAAAATGGAACGCAACAGCACGTGAGTTTTTTTTGCAGCAAGCTGTTTAACTTTAGAGATTGTTTAATTGATAATGTTATATGTGTCAGAAAAATGGTTATTGGCATTGAAATGAGCATTTATCAGAGAGGCTGTAGTATACTAGTAAAGTGATGTATTATAGCTAAGCTGATTAATTTGAGTATGATTTCAAAAGTTTAATGACAGTGGTCAGATTTTTGTGGTAAAAGTTGCATGGCTGCTACTTCCATTATTGCTACTTTCACATAATTAAGTTTTAATTATATACTTTAATGACATTGCTTTCACAGGTACGCCCCCTGTTTTCCAATAGACAGCATTATCACATTGATGTCTGTCTGGAGGATAACAGGGAAGATTTTCAGAACTACCATTATGTTAATTACATATGCACGCGTATAATGGAGTTCTTACAGTTTTAGGTTTAGCTTGTTTTTTGTGTCTTATGTGTTGTGTTTCTGTAAAGGTTAAACTTCCTGTTCCATTATTATGTGTTTGTGTGCATTCTGCCTGGAAAGGCCGTCCCCAAAATGACCTATACCGTGTCAGGTGGGATGTTAAACCCTACTCACTCACTCACTCACACTTTCACGGGTGCGATAGTCAGTGAAGATAATTTTTGCCAGGTGAAGTTGATTTGTGATTAATTTTTTTTTATATTTTGTATTGTTTATGCACAGCGTTTCATTAAAAGACATCAAAGCTTGGATGAGTTCTGTCAACTTCAAAATTTCCAATAACAAGCTTCAAAAAAGATACCAGGTTTGTGCTGTATATATTAAATTTAGGACTCGTTTCTGTGATAAGCTTTATCTCCTTATAGTGTCTTCTGTTTGACCAGCTTGGCTCTCTGTGGTCAGTTAAATACATTTCGGATATGTATTCAAGTAAGTTAAGTAAGTAAGTAAGTAAATTTGTATAGCGCAGAATGTCGGCAGCAAAACCTCCTGAAGCTGAGGCACTGTTTGTTGTTTTTGCGAAGTATCTCTGATATCATTATCTTACTAGAAAGCAGATTTTTATTGGTCATCATTATGAAATTCCGATTGCTCAAAAAAGTTGGTTTAGTTTTAAAGTCGGAGACATTTGTTATCTGTTATTATTTTCGTGTATTTATGGATTGATTGGCCCAATGGCCCTGCATTCTGGGTGTTAGGATTATGGTGTGAGTTTGTGTAAATGTGATTCTGATTGGATTTACAAAATGCTGTTGCTTCAGCGGTCTTCGTTACACAGTTCTGGATTGTTTGAATCCATTGAGTAATGGCCGTTTATCATACTGTGCAAAGCCGCGAAACCCCAGTGAACAGTTGCTGTGTTATTTGCGTGGCTTCTTGCAGGAAGTGGAAGCTGAGCTGAAGGAGTTGAGTTTTGAAGTTTTCAGCATCTTTTACCACAACTGCATTTTTACACCAGATGTAAGTTGACAGATTTGTTTCGAAAAGATTTTGCATGTGCACATATTGGCATTTGTTTTCTAACTAGGAAACATTGGTGGCGTGGTGTAGTTGGTAGTGCGTTTCAGCTGAAACGAAGTTACTCTATGCCGGGCCCGGTTAGTACTGCGATGGGTGACTGCCTGCAGGCAGGTAAACCATCTCGGTGCGAAGCCTGCCAGCTAGGTCGACTCAGCCTTCTACCCTCCGTGGGACAGTAAAATGAGTAGTAACTCATTCACATGAGTTACGGAAGGTGGGGACCTTGGTACAGCTGACTGGGGTTGCCTAGCCGGCCCCTGCGCCAGCCTGTTTCTGCAGGCTGCACACGGTGGCCGTGCGACAGGCAGCTCTGGTTAGTGACAAAAGCGCATTAGAGGCGTGCGGATGCTCGCGATGATGCGCTATACAAATTGACAACCTTTACCTTTACCTTTATTCACTCCTTTCTGTACTTTTCGAGTGTTACGTTTGAGTTGTAAAAAGTAATTGATTACCACCGAGTTTAAGATAAACTGGATGAAGTCATAAAATGCGCAGAATATTTGTATTTGTTACCGTCGTTCACTGCTTTGTTTTTTTTTGCAGCTGTTTGATGATTATTTCTCTCCGTACTTCCTCTCCGACAGGTAATGTGCTTTGCGGAGTATTTTGAGATCTGTGGCTGTTAACTGTTATGTTTTCGTTGACTGCGATAGTTTGCCAGTGAAAAAAATGAGCGAAAAAAATGAGCGAATCAATTTGATTGATTGTTGCTTGTTGGATTCATAGTAGTAGAGAGATTTTTTGGAGAAATTGCATTTTATGCTTTCACCAACATCGAGTATTATAGCTGGAGATGTCCTAGAACATTAAGTGGTACAGTTGGTACAATTTTTTGGAACCCAGTGATAGGAATTTCATTTCACCAAACAGTTGAGGCCAAAAATCGGCTGCTTTGATGTTGAAAATCGATGTGTCGTGGTCAAGGTTACTACAGGGTGAGATGTGCAAAACATTAGGACCTTGTACCTTGTAAATAGCTGGATGAATTTTAATAAAACGGTGTACCGAGATTAGAATGACTTATTTGCTTTTCAAGGTCATGGGTCAAAGTGAAGTTTACAAAAACATTTGAGTGAGGTATTGTAGCGTGCATTAGACATCTGTATCATCTAGGTTTGCTTATATTCAGAGACCTTTGGAAAATGACAATCTGCCTTGTCTGTGGTAAGAATCGGAAGCAGGCCACTAATAAAAATAGCCATGTACTTTGACATATACTGTTACATTATATGTTAAATTGTTAATGCTTTATTTTGGTTTTCAGGACACAAATATCTGCCGAGGAGTTTCACCAGTTTCTAGTAAATGAACAGAAGGTAAAATTGCCTTAATTTGTGGTATCCAGCTTAGATTGTCATCTCTGGCCAGCGCCATTGCTAAGAACACTGTTTGCTGTAATTAACTAACTAATACTGGTAGTAAAAATAACTAGGGCTGGCAATGATTACATTTTTAACAGTCCGTGCTGACATGGGGTCCGTTTGGACCCAACAGCGTCATTCGTCAACTAATTCATTCTTCAGTGTTTGTCCTTTTATCTACTTTATAATGCTTTCTTAATGATGCGATATTTAATTGAAAATATAATGATCAGAATTCTTTTAATCTTTGGAAATGATGTAAATATTGATCATGTGATTAAATGTTAATATCTTCAACCTTAGTAATGATAAATTAGCGGTAACAAATTCTGCATTAGGCACAGTTCTGCTGTGCCTGGCAATGAAAATTCAAGTTTGATGAATGACGTGATAGTTGTTGATCAGACTGCTAAGTTATTAATGTCGGGTTGTTGGAATGTTTAGTTCACTGGAAGTATTGAGGAAGCAAAGCAGATGATGATGTTTCATCTAGATGATGCGTTCAGGGCAGCACGTGGACTTTATATGACTAAGAAGGAGGTAGGCTGCTTTTTACCCGCAAAAGCAGCTACTGCTTTAGCGTATCTTAGCCATTGCAATTCTGTCTGTCTCTATGTCTGTCCGTCACATGGGTGGATCAGTCAAAAACGGTGCAAGCTAGGATCATCAAATTTTCACCATCGGCTGCCTGGAAGACTTAGTTTCAGGAACCTTAAAGCTTTTCCATAAATTCGAAGGGGGTCATCCTGAATGAGGACGCTAAATGAGAGGAGGGTAGGAAAAATTGGCGATTTTTAGTCAATAAGTTACTGGGCGACTTCACTTTTTGACTCGACTTTTGCTGAGCCATTTCGCTGAGCCAAAGCTAAAGCTGAACGCTAAAATCTGTACTCAGATCAAAGTTCAACTAAACAATTAAAAATGGTGGAAAACCGGTTAACCTAACAGGAAATAAGTTAACCAGTGACGCTTGGACTTGCTTATTTAATTGTGCCGCGAATGCAAATGACGTAATTACGTAACGTCTTGCATCATTGTGTAGCCATTACGGCATTTATTCTTGGTCGCCATGTTTTTGCTCAGCGAAATCACTTCACTTTTTGACTTAACTAAGTACTTAGACCGAAGTTTAGGCTCAGCGAAAGTAAGTCAGAAAGTGAAGTTACCCACTGTATCTATCTCAATAATGTGAGATAGAGCCTAGGTTACTATTAATCACTAATAGGAAGTCGTACACTGGCTCTCAATTGCCACTTGATTCAATGACCTTGGATGGCTTTGGACGCCAAAATAGGGGTTTTTATGGATTTTTTGGCGATTTCGGGCTGCGAGACACATTTCAAGAGCGAATGGCACCGAATTCATTAGGGATAGACCAAGACAAGCTGCATATGAAATTTTCAGCATTGAACATAGATTTTAACAGTCCAAGTCTCAACCTTTTAGGTTCAAGGAAACCTGCACACGAGGGCATCAAAGAGCAGTACCCCATAAAAGTCATTATTTTACCGTTGTTGGCAAGTCTACCGTGAAAATGGTTGCAGATAGGCATGGATAGGCCTATGCTGCCTACAGGGTGACCACTTGTCTGGAAAACCTGGAAGTGTCAGGGAATTTGAAACATGTCAGGGAAATGTCAGGGAAAATATCTTGTCAGGGAAAAGAGTCCCAAAACTGTTCATTACTAGTTGAATATTTGCGTTCAACTCCATTTTTTTCTGCTGGCTTCGCTCGCAGACTTGTACTCCCATACTTTTAAATTTGCAGTGCCAGTAAGTCGCTTTTGTTTGCCTTTATTGTTTAAACTGCACTAAATTTGGTCAGTTAATTCTCTGGAAAATAATTAAAATTGTTGCCAATAGACGTCATATCGCTACTGTTGCGAAGGGCGATACTCCATCTATGTTCCCTTAAAATGTCTGGAAAAGTCGGGGAATTTGATCATAACCGGAGAGTGGCCACCCTGTGCTTATCCTATGCTGCCTGTCACAACAAGCCCTAGTGATGAGCTTTTTAGTCATATTAACATCGATAACTTTGAAAGCCTCTGAACTTCAAAAATAAGGGGCTTCATTGCTTTTTTGCAATTGTTGGCTGTGTAGTGCACTTTAGGAGTGAATTGCGGATGAAATGGCTGGAGATAGACTAAGACAATTTGCTAACAGGAACAGCTATAGGCTTTTGCGCGTCTTGTGAGCATTAGCTCAATTTTCTTGTTGGCCAACTGTAGTATTGGTCATGCCTTTGGTACAAGATTCTGTTGTCCGTAACACATCTATTGTGGCCCGCCAAATGGTACATCTTACCGGCGAACTGTCTGTATATGCAAATAGGTTTGCCCAACTTCAGATCTTTCTACAACCTCCAATTTCCCCAAATGGGAGTAATAACTGCATCCCCCATATGCTTACCTGTGAATTTACGTTGCTTATTCAGTTCTGTTGTGTATTGATCTGGTGGGATATAAACAACTAAACATTAGCAAGACTTGTTTATGGTTTCTTTTTCGAACTCAAATCATTCAAGCATGTTGGGTGAAAAAGCATTAGAGCTTGTTAAAGAGCTTCAATAATAATAGTTTAGATATTTGTAAAGCACTACATGGCTGTAGCTTTAGGGGTGCTGTCGATTGTGAACCCCTAAGCTTTACTGTTTACGAGTGCGCGTAGGCCTTATAGCTTTTGCATACATTCTCTGTTGCCCACAGTACGGTCGGCCATCTTCGCGACAGCTGAGCATCTTGTATCCTCAGCTAGTGGCAGTGATAGCAGTTGACTGCATATCATACAAGTCATTTGCTTAATGGAACTGTTACAGACGCTTTAAGATGCAATTTCTCATGATCGTCATCATCGTAATAATTGTAATTTGTAGTGCACTGTTCACAATAAGGATGGCTGCGTATTGCAAGTATTTTTTTTATTTGAACTTGTAGACTATGCAGAGTGGACCGTTCACATTGTCCAACTGTCCCATCAAGTGGGATGTAGAACTCTGCTCACCGTGTCTGATGTTTGATCGTGGAATGTATATCTTGTGTGTGATGTGTGAACGTGTTGTTGTCGTGTAGTTTCTGGACTTTCTCTACTGCAAACAGAATGCCATCTTCGACCCAGAGCACCAGCGAGTGTTACAGAACATGGACCAGCCTCTCAACAACTACTGGATTGCCTCCTCACACAATACGTACAAATATTATTACCACTTCTTCCATAAAGGCATAATCACTTTTTGTTCACATAGTATTTTTTTTTAATAACTGTGAAGAATACCCGAGACTTTATGTATGTGTGTTTGAATAACTATTGGCTTGTCTAGTCACAAAAGTCATTTGTGCATGATCAGTGTGTTATTATAATGCGGCTACTGTGTACCCTTGTAATCATTTCACTTTGGAAGTCGTTATTGTTTTTTTACAGTTACTATTATTACTGGACTACCAGTACAACTATATGGAGCTCCAGAGGTGCTGAAGAAAAGTGTCAGTCAGGCTAAATAAAATTGGTGTCAAAAAGAAACCTCTAGATTTTGGAAAAATGGTCCTGGTCCATCTGCAGCAACGTTTGTTTTATTCTAATAACTTTTGCTTTTTCCAGTCCGGTTTCTGTGTTGGTCGCTCTCTGACAACATTTGGTAACATTCTTTCTCAAGCTGCTGGGTGATATGTACACTACTGGTTTTGATCTTTCTGCCAGTGCATGAATACTTTTTGTGTGCTATTTTTTGCCATAAAGCGTAGAGTGAATAAAATACGAGTTAATTCTTTTTAATGCTGACTTGTTTTTTATGGAGGCATTTGAGTATGTGCTAAATCGTTGTCTGGGTTTGGAGTAAGACTTAGTAGAATGCAGACCTGGTGGATTAGATACACTTGGCTACTGACGAGTGATTAGCCAGAATTGATTTAATTATTGCAAACTTCTTGCTTTCCGAGTAAGTTATTTTTGGCTTCAGGTAAAGGGCCACATGTTTAATATCCATGCTTTTGGCTAGCAGCTGTACTGTGTGTGTTGCTGGTATAATATATGCTGGATATAGTCATTACCATGGTTTGTAGGTATTTACTTGGCGACCAGTTTAGATCGGAGTCGTCAACAGAAGCCTATGCTCGCGTACTAAGAATGGGCTGTCGCTGTATTGAGCGTGAGTGTATTTTTGCTCTCGCTATTTCCTGTCATTGCTGATGCGAACGGAAATTGCCTTAAGGTGCTTTTCTCAGTGTGTTATGCCCAGATCAAGGACCGATCATTTTTCCTGAAAACTTAACAACAACCGGATGAGAGTGTACGGACCAAGGAATAGATATTGCTAGCATTATGCTAAAATAACGGATGTGTCTAGATAGCTGGTGGTGTTACAATGTCGTAGTTCAATGATCGTTATTAATTTAGGAAAATAATTGTTCTGTAATTATTATTTATGATTATTGCTGTAGTTTGTTCTTGCAAAAGTGTTATTGTGTGTTAACTCTTATGGCCAGTTCTCACCCATGATGCTGACACGACTCAGCTCAACTGTCGGCATCGTAGGTGTGAACTGGCCATTATGATTTTAGTAGAAACTTTTTCCTCCTTTTTATTCCAACTGATTTTTGAGTGTGTGTGCTTACTCAGTCACTCCATGGATTAGACCTACAGTTAAGCATACTACATCATTTTACAGCCACGCTTTCTTCATTTTATACCTTGTCATTTGTATTAATGTATTATTTTTATCGCTGGGATCTGGTTCATAGTGTCAGAATTTTTTTGGATTACATATTATGTTGATTCTGTTGTTTTTTTTTGGTAACGAGCACTTGATACATTAATTCATCTGAATGGACACAACCGTGATAGAATAATTCAGTTTGTTCTGTGGACGTATTGGCTGATGTCTGGTAGTGGATGTTTGGGATGGGCCGTCACTGCTTCCACTCGTAATGCACGGTCACACACTGACATCAAAGATACATCTTGTCGACGTCCTACGATCCATAAAGCGCCATGCATTTGCCGTCACCGAGTAAGAGTCTTTGCGCCCACCGAGATCGCAACAGTAATCTGCCGATGACCGTGTTATCGCGATTGGCTATATGTGCATGGCGTGCTAAGTTGCTAACATAACTTATTCCTCTCGTTAGTTAACTGCTTACCACTGCTTGGCTTATATTACAAAAGTGCATGTCTGCAGCCACTGATGTTGCATTTGCATGTTATTTGGCCAAGTATTTATTTTCGTTAACTTCTGGATGGATATCTGGTTCTTAATGACGGTGTGCTCATAGTTGGAAGTGCGATAGGATTAGCTCTATATATTCCCGTTTCTGTAAGTTTCTTTTGCCGAAATGCAGTTGGACTTCAGCCATTTGATGACTGCAGTCCATGGGCATGCCAACAGTGCGGAGTGCATGGATGCCAGTTGGTTCAGGACTGAACATGCTGTGGCTTTTTGTAATATAGGTGGAGTATCTCAGGGGCATGTTGTTCAAGTTGAGCAGACGAGATACCCTAAGCTGGCATTAGAAGGCTACATGCATAAAAAAAGAAGTAAGTAGAAGAAGACTAAAGAGCAGATGGCTGGATGGAATAAAAGAGAACTTGGAATCACTCAACATGACAATGCATTAAACCTCTCAGGCTGAACACAAGATTGAGCGACCTGGAAAAGGATCCAGACCAAGCTGCCATTGTGTGCTTGTTTAACATTGCCACTGAGGCAATAAGTAAGCCGAGACATGAGAGGCAGTTTGTGGTGAGATGCGGTCTCTGCAAGCTGTCTGGTTGATGTTATTGCATTCCTGAAATCTTGTCGTGGAAAGGAACGATCTGGAAGTTCGTGCTGAAAGCAACAGTTGTCATTTGCTTGCTCAGTTGTCAGCAAGGCTTTGAAGTCGTTCTCGACATGCATCTGGTACAGTGTTGTCGGAAAAGTAAAAATAACTAGACAGTTGTCATGGTGTCTGATGGTGGTGCACTTGTGTGTTTGCCATATGCTACCAGTGCACTGCTGGGATGGTCCACGAGGATACCCGTACGTCTACCATGGACACACGCTCACGAGCAAGATACGATTTGTCGATGTGCTTCGAGCGATCAAGGAGCATGCGTGGAGCTCCTCGGAGTAAGTTACCGAACCCTAGTACTAGCCAGCAGTAGTCAGAACTGTATTTGAAACTGTACCGCATGATTAGCTTGTCATGCATGTATTAGTCTAACTTATATCTGTTCGCGTATGTTATTTGTTATGTTTGTTAACTCCTTCTTAGAAAATTATCACACGCACACATGTGTGTGTTATGCTAACTGTAATACTTATGTTATTTTGATTTTGATTCTAATATTGCATGTTTATGGCAGAGATGTGTTAAAGTAATTATATTTTCTGCTCCACTAGCAAATTGTTATCTATAAAATGACTATATATGTAAAAAACTTACCAGTTTACAACTGTGTGTAAGGACGATGTGATGATATCAGT
>Ga0209367_1005642_pt1 | contig 17330 bp, 14 predicted proteins | sample WorMetLIZISLAND2_FD_187412 | JGI IMG/M metagenome (GOLD analysis project Ga0209367, IMG submission 187412) | Marine gutless worms symbiont microbial communities from Max Planck institute for Marine Microbiology, Germany - Olavius geniculatus... ... | reverse complement strand
TGGCCGATGTGTATTATGGTCCCGATGGGCCGAGTCCAAGTGATATGCGATTTTCGAAACTATAACTACTGAACTGGAAATGCTATAGGCTTTCGCGCGTCTCGTGAGCTTTGCTCAAATTTCTTGTTTTTGTAGCTTTAAACACGCCTCAAAGATAATATGTGCGATAGCACGAAACAAAAAATGACGTCCTTGATGCTTACACAAATGGTGGCGTCGCGTAGCGGTAGCGCATTTCTTCCGATCAACGAAGTTGCTCTACGCCGGGTCGGTTTAGTACCTGGATGGGTGACTGCCTGCGGGCAGGTAAATCATCTCGGTATGTAACCAGCCGCCTAGGGCAACTCAGCCTTCCATCCTTTCGGGGTAAGTAAATCGAGTACCGGCCTGTCTGGTTGGGGTTAAGGCCGGGCGTGTTTACCCGTGTCGAGTAACACCGTGTGATCCCATATGGCAGGTGACGCGGTGAAGGATTCAATCTCCTCAAGAGCTATACACCACCTTTATACACCACATTTACCTTTTTACACGCTCCCGAGAATAGCGTGAGGATGACGCCGAAGCTTAGCAAAATAACAGTGACAACAACAGCAACAGCAGTACGGTACGTTTAGTAGGCTTATGGGAGTAATGTGGCGGTAATTGTAAGAACTAGCACAGTACCCGCACTACGGGCGTGTTACTTTGCTAGTGAAATGAATGCACGCAAGAGTTTGGTCACTACTGCGCGCCAAGGTAACACGACCGCCGACGACTACGTAATGAGCTTCATCTGATGGCTGCCAGCGCCATAAAGTCGTTTCACATTTCAGCATCATCAAACATCCAAAACCTGCATGTTTAATGCCTCATAACGTACTTGCTGTTTGTGTGCGCAATTAGACTTGAAAGCAAAATGCAGGGGGGATTTAATCAGGAAGGCGATGTTACCCGTACTTTATTGGATGGGGCGAATTTTCAAGCGAAGGGGTGGTTTTTTGCCGAAAACCTCGCTCCCGGGGCGATTTTATTTTACCAAGGGGGCGACATTCCAAGGGGAGCGATGCTATTTTGTGACACCGGCACACGTCGCAGAGACTATGAAATTCATGGCCGGTCTTAAGGCCTTAGGCTGGGACCTTGAAGTGGCTGTCATTCACCAGATGTCGCCACGAAGCTAAGCACTACTGACGAACGGAACTTGACAGAATCAGCAGGGAAAGGAGACCCGGCAACTCAACCCGCACCACCTCACGCTGCCCGTGGGGGCACGTGGGGAACAAGGTGGGGGCACGCACCTAAGAATCAAGGACTCAAACGCCGCGGTCGGGGTTCGCGACCGTGCAACAGGGAAGGCGCTAGAGGGGGCTGGCAGACAGACAGAGAGACAGGCAGACTTTCCGCGCATTACAGTAAGATAATGTTACGTGTTGCTGCTGTAGCGTCAATGATATGATGACATTATGGGAGTAATATTCTTAATGCATTGCATGTTGTTAAACGCTTGAGGCCATGAAAAGCATCTACACTGTGCTCATTTATTTGAAAACTTTTAGGCCTACAATTCTTTCTGCCCCCAGTAATGTTTCTTCATACGCAAACTATGAATCAAACAGCAATTATCGTCAGTTAATAATCCAATCGTCATGGCAAACTTACAAGTTATTCGCATAAAAACAAAACTTCTTTCAGCAACGTCATTTTAGTAAATCTTTGGGGTCTCGCTCTTCCTTATCCTTTCCCGTACCCTGCCCTTCTCTTTTCTCTTTTTTCCTTTCTCCCTTTCCTACCCTTCTTTAGTTTACTTTCCATTCCCTCCCTGCTCTTCTTACCCCTTTTCCTTTTCTTTTTCCTTTTTATTTTCCTTTTCCCTCCCTTTAGAAGTAGGCCTCTAGCTCCAGGTAGTAGGTATGGGGGAACGCTGCAAGCTCCTTCAGCGGGGTCTGGGGCGAAGCCTTAGCCGAAATCGAAATGGGGCATTTCAGTCTTAAAATGTGACGTTCGGTGGTAACAATTTAAGTGATTTTTTGAGAATCAACTGACCAAATTTCGTGCAGTTTACACAGTAAAAAAGGTTAATCGAGGACCGAAAGTGTGTCGTCAGTCGTTTACGCAGGAAAAATTGAAATTACAAATACTTGGGTCTGTAGACACGCCGAGCCCTTCCCCCCTAAATGACTCCCCTGACTTGTTTTCACTAGCAGACGAAGAACGTTATGAAAACGATACGCGAGTAAACAACAATTGCAAATTTAATGCATCCAACAAAAGAGGAAACTCAAACACCAAATGTTGTCCTTTTTGGCCCACGCTGTATAGCGATACAGACTCAGTAAACAACAGTGTGTTTGTCGTGCATTTCTAGGGCGTGACCGTAATTGAGTTTGAAACGCGACTTAGCAGCTGACTTTGACGGCAAGAAATACGATAAGAAACCGCATCAATCAAACGAGAAAGAGATCGGCTAACATGGAAAAACAAATCAGCCAGAAAAAAGTATAAGAAATAAATATTGCGGGGGGTAGATCATGCACTTATACAGTCAAACGTCAACTTATTCTGATTCTCGGTTTGTTTGTTTTTATTTCTCGTATTTGTGTATTTTATTAACAAAACCGAAGAAGTCGACATGCTGTAATGCATACCTATCATTTCAGTTTTTGACACTAACTTGCAAGGTACGAGGTATACAGCCACGCAAGATGGGCGACTACAAAATGGTGAACTGTATACACTTTTGTCGACAGCACATTTCTGATAATTTTGAAGGTTATTCCTTTTCTTATTTTGAATTTATTACTTCGTAACGTCAACTCAACGCAAACGGAGGAGGTTCGATTTGTTTCCAACTTGCGGTTCTAAATAGTAATGAATTGCCCTGAAGAGTTGGCACAACCGCCATCGCAAGCTAATTCTATGAAAAAGATTAGCCCATTATATAGGTCTAGAGACGAACGTGGACGCAGTCGTCGCGTAAACTTCTACTCAACGAGCAGACGACGCGAATAGCAGAATGAATTGTGACATCAGTGAAAAGTCCTGTCTGTACTGATTCACACAAAGAATAGCAAACCCAGTCAGTGGCCTATCGCAAACTCGTACTTTTTGCTCAAATTCTAAAATCGTTTCATAGCTAGGCTGTTTAAAATAATCCGTCAAAATAAGCAAGTGTTAAGCTTATAGCACCAATGCCGCTCTTCGCGTTTTAACCATGTTGGTTAAAAGTTTTTTTAAGCTTAAAAGAAGTCGTTCAAAATGATACATTGTGGTAACGTTTGATGCATGCAGTGGAGGCGCTGTAGCAATTCAAAGCTGCAGTTTATTAACTCAGCGGAAAGAGAATTGCACTTGTACGGTAGTGTCGAGTCAGCGTCAAGTAAGATGCGGGTTTGCATTGCGCCGCATCAAATAGCTGACGGCGTGACAACAGCGTTATTGGTTGCAAAATAGTATTGTTAGTTGTAATTACGCACCAGATAACTCCCCAACTAAGTCTCCCATTAGAGACGTTTTGTGCCTTTATGGAGGCGTTTGACGTGGCCCATGTAACACGCAATAAAATTTTCGAGGCGATCGGGATCGCTAACTGGATCTGGGTTCTTGGATCCATTTTCAATATGTTTTACAGCACTGCGATTCTTATAAACAGACAACATAAACCACTGCAACATAGTCTGAGTGTTTTCTGGTTTTAGTCTGAGTTTTAGGTTACTAACGCAGCACCGAAGTCGTCACCTGCTTCACTCGGCGAATCAAAATCATGTCTTCGTCAGAAGCGCTTATCAGCAGCGCAGCATGCAGCAGCAGCAGCCGCAGCAATAGCCTGCTGTACTGTATGTATTGCGACATCATTCCACATGGCGAGATGATGCAGCGTGTTGCAGAAGCAGTAGGCCTACGTGCAAGGCGCAACAAACATCGCGTTGACTGCAGTGCAGGTGTTATGCTGTGAACCGCAGTACGTCGTCCTCGGGTAAGCGCGAATAGACAGATGTGATGAATAATGGATTGATTTGTTACCAAATAACGACTTTGGGTTCGTTTGCGGCGAGTTTTGCAGTCCGTTTATTTTCTTCTCGCGGCGTACGCTTTTTCTCGGAAATTTGTAGTTCTGATATTGTCGCTCTTTTACCGCGCAATACTGCAGTGCAAGCGAAATGTATGTGCTATGCGATCATTTTGTCAGTTCATTGTACGCATTCGTAGGTCGTATCAAACTTTTTTTTACTCTTTTTGTTAACCCAGTTATCATAGCGAAGTTTCGAGAGGTCAAGATCAGCTGGTGTAGTGGTGGGTTATAGAAAATTTCGAGATTACACCTAAAGCTAAAAGATATATTTCGAAAACAGTAAGTTGTTAAAAACAAAATACCTAGAATTCAGGAAAGAATAGGCCTATTAAATAGGTATTACTGTATACACTGTGTCCCCTAAAAGTAAACCCATAAACGCCATATTGGTAACGGAGATATTTTGTTTTCGATATTTAACAATTAATAACTTTGCTAAGAAATAATATTTTTCAATGAAATTTGGCATTCGCTTCGGGAATTTATCGTGGATTAAGTGTATAAAGTTTTGTTAGTTTAGGCTGCTTTAATACTTTTGCTTTTGAAATCAACTATAACTGCTGCAAACGAAAATAGGATAAATTGCATTGAATGGCTTATTGAAATCTGTTGCTGCGCTACCTTGCGAAATTTAAATGTTTAATTTAACATTTACAATTACTTATCTTAGTTCATAATCGAAAGTTTACGCGTGAAAAGTTTATTTTCCGTTTGTTTAATATCGCACAATTCTGGTACTTGCTGCTGACGTCATTTGACGTCACTGCGATCTTGTGCGACTGCAGTGAAAGACAGGCGCAGTGTCCACCAACAAGAAATCATTGATGCTTGTTTACGTGTGTTCATCATCGTCGTCGTTTGCAACATAACAGCGTGAACGACTCGTTGCACGCGTAGCAGCTAGCAAACACTTTGAACACGAATTATTGTTGATATACAAATGAACGACGCTGTTACAGTGGCGTAGCCGGAACCTAGTTGTAGCGGGAGCACTTGAGGTGTGGGGTATGGCGAGGGGTGTCCCCTTTTATCGGGAGGGGTGTCCCCTCCCCACAGGGACACAGCCCCATATCCAGAAAATTTTCGCATTTTTGTGTGAAAATGACGTGTTTTGGTGCATTTTGGCATTTTTTTGAGTAACTGAGTTGGCTCCTAGAGGGGAGGGGGTACGTGCCCCAGTCCCCCTATGGCTACGCAAGTGCGCTGTCAGCGAGCTTTATGCTTTCCTGACGGCTTTCCGATTAAATTATCTGTATTTGATTGAATTTTATAATGTTTACTCTGGGAAAATGAATATGACGATAATGACCGTCTCTTGCACTGTGAAAGAATCTCGGAGCGCGATTTATTGGCATCACTGAGAAATGTCGCTGTTTGTAATAACCTTTGTTGACCTTTTTGATCCGACGTAGGCCCCACACTTTTTGTTCTATTAAGCCAGTAAGCTGTAAGAGTCAGTACACTGGCAGTTTTAGACATAGAGTTTGTTGTAGAACACGCCATTTCTTTTCTTTCGACGGCCATTACCATCGCTAGTACTCATCACTGCGCCTACCCACGAAAGGATGCCCAGGCTGAATAGGTCCAGGTTCCTGTGTTAAATACCAAGACGATATACTCTTGAATGGTCATCCATTTCCCGGGGTAAATTAACTTCGTTGATCGGACACAACATGTTGACCACCACACTAAGCCATCACTTATTATTGACTACTTGTACCTCAAGTGAAACGTGTGTTGTATAAGTTGAATTCAGTGTGCTATACGACGCTAATACAGAAAGAGCGATGCCTTGCAGAAGGCCTACATTTGCGATATAGGCCTACGTACACGCGGAACCCGATCGTTCGTTGCTTATTTTATCGGCTACAGTTACACGGCGCTGCTATTAGCAGCATTATCGCGGGAAGTTCGTTAGCGCGTCGTCGCCGCCGTGGAAACCATTAGCGCGCCCTTCAGTCACATAATGGGTCAAGTTCTGCTGCTGCTGCTGAAGATGATGATGATGATGATGACGATGCTGATTTTCGCAGCGTATAACGTGACTGACCGCAAGGCGACTAAAATTTGTTACTATCAATAGGAAATCGATGGCAAAAGCGGACTTCTGTAATGACCTACGATTATAGCTTTTTGCATTTTCGGAACCCTCTGAACTTTTCCTTTTCCCCGTCGTTTGCTTTGTGTTGTATTTACTTGACGTATGCCAAATTGACGAAAACACAACTTCAAGAACAAATTTTGCAACTGCGCCGACTGTACAAAAGGCCGATTTTATTATTCAAGGCTCAAGCAATAATCAGAAGACTTGAACTCGAGAGGAACAAAAATATGCAGAGAAAACCAAAATGGTGTGACGTATGAACATTCTTTTGGGCAGGAATAACCCATGTGCCAATTTTCACTTCAGAAGACCAAAAGTCGAAATCACAGAACGTCAAAAAACTTCAGAAAATGACACATATCTCTCGTAAATGTTTAATTACGGGTCTCAAGCAAGCTGGCTAATGGCACATAACATCGGTCGCAGTGCTGTAAAAGTGGACTAGTAATTGGAATTCAAAATAAGTAGGCTAAGTGTTTTATGCCCGTAGGTAAGCGGACGGTCGCATGTCTTGGTGCTTAGTATACATTGAGTCTGAATACAATTGTACTGTATTTTTATCTGTGTTGGGAGATCAAAAGGCCAAAATACACCTTAAAGTTGTCAGTGCTAAAACTGTACGTGGGTGGTACGTGGGTAGGTCTGCAGCATATCGTGATAGACTACACTTACTGCGCCTGGTTTTTGTTCGGGTTTAGTGATGTCACCTGCAAGACAGCAGCAGCAGCAGCTGGCAGCTGGACGCTGTGAGGACGTGCCGCAGCCGCAACAGCCGGTTGTTTACACGTTGCTAAGGCAACGCCGAGTCTACTACGAGAGCTACTGCTGTCGCCAGTCGATGTGCGTCGGAACGATGCTGCTAATCACCGGGCTGCTCTCAGTCGCTCTGCAGTCCGTCAGCATTGCTGCCGGTCTCGCGCTGTCCAGCGTCTGTCACGGCGTCTGGTGCGGAGTGGTGGTCAGTCAAGTCGATCACACAACTCGCAAAATTAGTCTATACTCTTTCTCACGCTGTTTTTTTTTTGTTCTTACTCCCTGACTGTCATGTGATGTTACGTGCTGTCTTCTCCAGCAGAAGTTTTGAAAACAACAATATATATGGTTTATGTAATAAATCAGTTATGAATCACTGTTTTTTAAACTCGTAACGTTGTAATTTTTTGTGATATTTGTACCAGTTTTCTCCAACGTAGTCTGTCCCTTGTTTTGTGGTTGTTTTAACCCTACCCAGTTACCTGTTTGAATCGACGTTTTTTTGCTGCGTGTACATCTAACTTTTTTTGATTAAGTCTTTTTACTACGATGTGCAAGCAGTTGTTTTGCTGATATCTTAATAACAAAAAGTGTAGTTGTTTCACTGTTTTAAATTTTTTTTTTCTGCTGGTTATTGCTGGTTCTTAGAGGCAAACAAAACAACTAGCTACTTTGGCTAATTAGTGGTTACTGCAGCGAGTATGTGCGTGTACAGTTCATCATCACAGGAGTGGCTGGCTTGGCGGCCGGAGTGCAGAAGACACAGTTTGCCGTATGGATAACTTGAATACCGTAAAATAATAGACTCGTTTGTTGATAATGCTTTGTGTGTTTTAAACAAGATTTAAAATAATCACCAGTCGTTGTTAATTTTAGACATTTAGCAGATATCGCGGGCAAACTTAGGCAAAGACCATACCATGGTGACAAAGCACGGTTGTCGCCGTTTTGTTGTAGTAGGTCCTACTGCTTTTTGTCTGTCCAATGCAATGCATAGTATTGGACAGAGTATAAAACCACCTGAGTGTCCGTGCGTCCGTGCGTGCGTCCGTGCGTCCAACATTTCTTAAGCTATCTTCCTTCCACCTTTCCTTTCCCTTTCCCTTTTCCTTTCCCTTCTTCTTCCCCTTTTCTTTTTTCCCCTTCTTTTTCCCCTTTCCCCTTCCCCATTTCCTTCCCCTTTCTCTTCCCTTTCTCCATCCCTTTTTCCATCTCCTTCCCCTTGCCCTTTCATCTTCTTTTTTCCTTTCTCTTTCCCTTTCCCTTCCGCTTCCTCTTCTCTTTACCTTCCTCTTCCCCATTCCTTTACCTTTTCTTCCCCCTTTTTTCCCCTTTCCCCGTTCTCTTTTTTCCCCTTATCCCTTCTTCTTTTCTTTCCCTTTTTCTCTTTTTCTTACCCTTTCCTTTTTCCCTTTTCCTTTTCCCCCTTTTCTTTACCTTATCCCCTTCCCGTATTTTCTTCTTTCCCTTTTCCATTTCCCTTCCCTTTTCCTTTACCTTCCATTCTTATTTCTTTCGCCTTTCTCTTCCTTTTCCCTTTCCACTTTTTTTTCCCTATTTTTCCCCTCCTCTTTCCTTTTTTCTTTTCATTCTTCCGTCTTTCTTTCCGTGTCTAGGTCCGTGCGTTCAATATTTGAGGCGCTATATCTCCATAACGGTGCATGATAGACGCATGGCCCCTATGGACCACCCATATGAAGTTGACCCTCGGGAGTCGAATGGTCACGTGACCGATGACGTCACGTGACCCCAAAAGGTCAAACTCGTGACCACATTATCTTTGAGGCGCCATATCTCCGTAACGGTGCCAGATAGACGCATGGTGACGATGGACCTTTTATAGTAAAGCACTGGTGACGAATCGAATGGTCCCTTAACTGACAATGTTTATTGTTTAGTTAAAACAATACAGAAGGATAAAAGAATCATTGCTGCTGTACAATTTGAAATTAATCTCTTTGTTTTTTTCTACCGGTCTTAACAGCTCACTGATTATATTTATACGGACATATACTGTAAACTGTCGAAATGCATTGGACAGACTCTGTGTTCACGAAAATTATCTTGTTTTCATCAGTTACCGCCATCGAGCTGAGGCTACAGTTTGCCAGAAAAATCCCTTAGCCTAAGCTCTATTCTGCTATAAACATGCTGCTGTAGAAAGTATAATTAATTACAAGTTCAATCAACTGTACAATTAGTGTCATAAAATACTGTGTGTGCATGATAACATTAACAAAGCTTTTAAATATATTGTAAAATTAACGATTGGCACACGCTAAAATTAAAACAGCAAATCATGAGCTGAAAACAACAAAACACGACCTCATGATTCAAGAAACAAATCGAGAATCTACAAAGTTACAATATTGGGCTATGTTGCATAGGCCAACTGACCAGAAATCAGTGGTGGCACTAAATGGGCCATATGAAACAGCTGCGTAAAATATCAGACATGAAGTACAGTAGATGAAGTGAGCGCATATTTGATACGTTATAATTATATGACTTGCGTCAAGCAATCTTTTTGGAGCTTTTTGACATTCTGGCTCTAAATAAGCTAGATTACTATAATTATTATTAGCTGACGACACAATGAATAAGTCATTGTTTTTTTTATTACTTTCGTTGCTGCAGGTTGTGCTGTTTATGGTATTGAGCATCGTCTCGGCCATGTTGTCCGTGCCGCTGTTTTCACTGTCGCTCGTCAGCGCCATGCTCAACGGCATGGCTGCCAATAACATCAGACTCCCGGTATACATACATGCTTCGCTTTGTATTTTTCTCTATCGAGACAGCGTTGCAGAATGCTTTAAGGACCCAAAAACAAATCAGAAATACAGAAAACTTTATAGTCTAGGTTTTGCAGGGCATAAACAACGTAATTTCATTTCAATTTCAAGCGACCAACACCGATCAAAATGATTCCCACTACTGCCATGAGCAAGTTACATAAAACTGCCCAAAACAAGAATGCATGCAAATTTAAGTTTTATTTTTAAAAGTTTTAGTTTAAACAATCACTGCTGATTAGTCAGAATGACGATTAGTGAAGGCGTAAACTGTGCATCAGCGACAAGACCGCGTAGGTCTACACCTCTCAATCATAATGCAACGGATTTCGACCCGCGATATTAAAGTGATAGGTTCATTAGCGTACAAATTGTCACGCGGAAATGTAAACTCTGCTAAAAAAGCAATGTCCGTATAACAAGAAGAACATTCCGCAATCCGCGCAGAAGAGACTGAAACAAAGTCCGCCGACCGGGAGTTCATTTCATTTGCGGCGCTTTGTACCGGCGATGGAGTGTAATTCAATAAAGCTTGCATAATGCATACCCAGCTTGCTATACCGGCGCCTTTAATACACTACAGGCTAGTCCGCCGGAACAACCTCAAACACAAGAATTATGTAGGATTCCCACAGAATCGTTGTCAGTACTCATTGATTGTGCGTTCATATGGAATCATGGTCAAATCGAATCCAACTTTTATTATTAGTACCCGCGAACGGTCACCCATCTCGGTACTAACTCGGCTCGGCTTATAATAGGGCCTAACTTCGCAGCTAGGCTTTTGTCACTAAAACAAACCGCCACGTAGATCGTAACGGTGACGGTCTACGTGGCAGTTTTACACATGGCCGTTTTTCACGTGGCCGTTTTTAACTAAAACTGGCCCTAACAATGACTTACTGACCCCAACCCTGAACCCTAATTCTTCCCACGTAAAAACGGTGAAGTGGGAAACGACCACGTGAGACGTGACTGATCTTAAGGCGTACATTTATAACGTTCCGTTGTTCATAAGCCGAAAAAGATGTACACTGTTAAATATTTTTTTTCGGCGACTGCTACCGTGCATTCGTTGTGTATGCATAGCTTACATGCGTGTGGTACTGTTGTTTTGACGCGTGCAGTTGGAGGCGTTGTCACTGTGTTTAATGATGATGGCTCTCATAGCGGTTACAGCGGCTGTCTGGGGCTCCGTGCTCGGATGCATGGCCACTTGTTGTTCACGACCCACGGTAACATTTATTTAGTTCTACTGACGACCGAAGTTTAATTCTTTCGTGATACGTCCGAGTATTTTAAACTTGTTTTATGCCAAACTAAAGACGAAGCTTGTTTGAAATCGTCTTAATCGAAACGCGGTGACTATTTGACCGGCAGCCGGTCAAATGGCCTACATTATTTGTACGTACTAGCTAAAGCTGTTCAAGGCGGTGACCGGGATCGGTCAAATATCCTGCCCTCACAGGGCTGGATATTGGACCGGTCAACCGGTCATGATCGGGCGCCTTTGACAGGTGACAAAATGTGACCGGTCATATAGCCTATAGGATATTTGAACGGCTGTGGGTCAAATATTTTGTGCCTAATCGAAAACGTGTATTTTCAGCTAGCGGTTCCTGCAAAAGGTAACAATCTCATTGGTGTTGGCTTATATAGCGAGATGTGAATGCTTTTAAAGAAAATTTAAATATTTTTCTTAATTTAGATACAATTTAAGTGCAATTTCGGCTAAACGCCAGAATGTTTACCTAACGTGTACAGTGGCGGCGCTACACTAGGGCAAGCCAATTTACCGATCTGGCTCCCGCCCTGTCTCGGTAATAGTGTAAACAGACAAGAAATTTGATCTAATGCTCACGAGACGCGCGAAAGCCTATAGCAGTTCCGGTTCAGTAGTTTAGCTGAAAATCGGAGTGTTCACGCTAAGTAAGTATACAAATACCAAATTCACTATCGGGATCGGATAACGATAGTTCCGTGGCGCCACCTTGTAAATGATATAGACTTGTGTCGCAGCCCGAACTCGCCAAAAAATCCATAAAACTCTTATTCTGGCGTTCAAAATCATCCAAGATCAATTGTTTCGGCGCCAATCGAGAGCCAGTGTACGACATCCTAATAGTAATTAATAGTAACCTAGGCCTTATCTCGCACCGTTACTGAGATACAGCGACTTATTGGCCAAAAATCGCAAATTTTACCCACTCCCTCTCATTTAGCGCCCTCGTTCGGGGTGACCCCCTTCGAATTTATGGAAAAGCTTTACGGTTCCTGAAACTAGATTCTTTCAGGCAGCCGACGGTGGAGATTTGGCGATTTTAGCTTTTGCACCGTTTTTGACTGATCCACCGTGTGACAAACGGACGGACGGACAGACGGACAGACAGACATACAGACAGACAGACAGAATTGCGATGGCTAAGACTCGCTAAAAGCAGCAGCTGCTTTCGCGCGTAAAAATAAAAGTGTTACCATATCTCAGATATCTGACTGTTTTACTCGTTTTTTGACAGTGAAACAATCAGCGACAGCACTGTTCTTTAGTGACGTATAGCCTATAGGCTACTACTTGCTGTGGTTCATTATTTATTTGGGCTATGCTTACTTAATATCTGTCTGATTTCTCCAGTGTTTCCCATTTTCGACAATTTCCTTTTCCATAAACGGTTGCGTAGATAAGGGGGAGGTCCCCCAATGCTTCAAACAAGACGTAGGCACTAGTATAAACTGCACTGAATGTGTTGATTTGGCAGTTGATTTTTAGGAAAATAAAATTGTTGCCACCATATCTCATATTTCAAAGCTACAATGCACCGAATTCGATTTCGGCTGGGGCTCAACCCCAGACCCCGCTGGGAGAGCTTACAGCGCTTTCCCAGATCCCCAGTTGGATTTTAGTGGTCCTACTTTTAAAGGAAAAAAGAGGGATAAAGCCGAAAAAAGGAAAGGAACTGAGGCTTAAGAAGGAAAGAAAAAGAGAGGAAGAGGAAAAGGAAAAGACAAAAAAGAAGAAAATGAAAGGGGAAAAAGAGAAAGGACCCCAATTCGCTACGCCACTGGCACTGCCAGAAAATTGGTCCTAAAAACTTAGTCTTTTAAGGTTATTAAAAAATTTTTAAAAACCTCAAAAGTCTAAATTTAGGTTTTTTATTTGTTATGAAATTTATTACAATATATCATATTTTAATTCATACTTTAATTGTGATTTTTGAGTTATGACATCTATTATGTCATTATGTCGTTCATTTATAAAAGGGTGTATAACATGTTTTTTCTGGGTCATCATTTTGTGTACTGTGTTCATTACACACTAAAGGAAAAACCTTTTAAAACTTAGAAAACCTAAAAAACCTAAAACCTAGGGCCTAAACATTTTCTTTAAAAAACCTAGTTTTTTTCTAGCCCTGGCCACTGAGTCAGGCGAAACCTTCGCGACGTCCGGGACTCTGGATGACCTAACCTGGTTTGACGATTTTCTGACCTCGAAATGACCTAGCTACTCTACTGCTCAGGCGCCGCCACTGCACGTGTAATTAACGCCTTGTGATTATATTTTAGTTTCAAACAGTCACTACTGGTTAAAATAATTCATACTTTATGTTTCAGATCAAATTGCGTAGTTTTTTTCTTGTAATATGTGTGCATTATGCATAGAAGTCTACGAGTTTTGTGACAATATTATCATTGTCATCATAATGACATTGTGAGTCGTGGCGCCTGACGGTTGTGCTATACAGATGATGCTAGATCCTAACCTATCGACTCTGATCATAACTCAGCAGCAGCATCAGCGTTACAGTTACATCAGCCTGGCGCAGATTGACAGACCGGTCAACTCCGACAACCCTGCAGGTAATATTCACTCACTGCGCCATTCATTGACATCTTTTAACTTTTATATACGCTAGTTTTTGCTGTACGTATTTTAACGTTGCGTGTTAAGTTGTGCCAGGAAACGAACATGAAATATAAGCTTAACATGTTTATTCGGAACATGAAAACAGATAGTTTTTTTATTTTGCCTTTTCAAGCTGGCAGTGTCTGTCTGTTGCCAACTCGTAAGTTGTTCTCTAACCTAGCTTTTAGGCTTTTTCGGCTATTTCAAAAATACAAAATTTGGGGCTGGACGTTCCCACTCGGGGGGATTAGGTGCAAAATTAGAAATCAGTGCACTCATATTTTCTGTGTCGGAAATCTTGCAGTTGTCTGTCGGAACAACTTTCTTCCCCAATCTTTCTAACCCACGATGCCGCTGAACTACGCAATTTTTAGATGCACGATTTTACGGTAATGTTTTACAGTTATGGCCAATCCACACGTACCACGCTGACGCGACTTAGCTGTTGAGTTGAGTTGCGTCGTAGATGTAAACATATTGACGCGTCTGAACTGTCGGCAACAGTCGCCGATAGTTGAACCTCGCCGGTGTCATAGGTGTGAATGGGCCATTAACAAAATCTAACCTTAACCTACAACAACGACCAGCTTAACCAAACAAACTTAGCGACTTCCCGTCTGAACTGAAAGACAATGATATCAGTATAGACAGTGTTCCAAATTACGTCTTACAACATTTTTGACGCGCTATGCTGTATATCGCGTCTATGGCACGATTGTCGTCTGTCCATTCGTTTCTCCGTTCATCACGGATGTATTGTGGCTAAGCGTTATGTTCTTATGAGAAAACGTTTTACAAAATTTGAGGAATGCAATGCAAGGGAAACATTTTCAAATTTGGGGTTGAATGCAGTGATGCTATCAAGGACTTTGTGTTCGAAAACAATGCCAAAGACAAGTATATGGAACCAGAGGACGAAAACATTAAAGACTTAGAGCCGAGGACAAGGACGAGGACAAGGACTTGGAACTAAGGCCAAGGTCAAAAAAACTCAAAACCAAAACCAACGACATACAAATGCCACTATTACAGCGACACATTACCATCAACTGGGGTGACTTTAATAGGATTTTGAACATTTTAAACGTCATTAGTAGCATCATACTACTGGAAATTGGAATAGACCAACAATGCTAAAAATATAAAAAAAAACAAAAAAACTGACATAGGCTATTGTGACTCTTGCAATTTCAGACTGAGTAGGTTTTAACTTTTGTAACAAACTTTCTATTATGTTGTATTTATGTGCTCTAAAGTTGTATATTTGTTTAGTGGTAATGTTGATAATGATGACTTGTTGGTTTAGACAGTTGTCGTAGATGGCGGTGCCCTTAAATTGCACACAGAATAAACCCAAATATTGAACCCTGAGGGATGCCACAAAGAACATCAGAGTCAGACCAATGTGGCATAACTGAGTTGGCTCCAATTACTAGCATTACAAGTTCTGGTATGACAATAGATAATGTATAACACCTTTTTAGTTTTGTGTTCAAACTGTCGGTAATGATTAATAAACAAAATTTATTAAAGTCCTCGGTATTATAACCGAGGACTTTGTCTCAAGGCCAAGAACAAGGCCAAAGACTTGGGACCCGAGAACGAGAATAACTCCTCGAGGACACATCACTGGTTGAATGAAAGGGGGTAGAAAAATGTGCATTTTAAGGAAAAACTGGCCATATCTCGGAAACTAAAGATAAGACCTAGGTTGCTATTGATCACTAATAGGAAATCGCATACGCCCTATCAGATGAGTTGATAATTATCCACCTTGGATGATTTTGAAGGAAAGTACAGCAACAGGAACTGTATAGGCTGTAGCGCATCTTTTTAACGACATCTGGGCTTTCTTGTTTTCTTTGTGATCGTACTTTCTCGTAGCATGCGCCTCTAAGAATTTTATAAATCTACAGATTGATTTATTGAACGACAATGATCATTTTACACGCGAACTGTCCAAAATAAACGGGCGAGAATTTAATGATATTAAACGATTACATTGAGCGCTTTATGTACACGGTATAAATTGCAGGCTGGGCGCCGCCGGCGTACAGTCAGCACGACAGCAGCAGTCTCCACATGGCTGCACCACCGCCAGCCCAGACCGCTGTAGACGTGAATGACGTGACAGACAAGCCAGAAATGACGGCAGCTAATCACCACCACCACCAGCAGCAGCAGCAGCAGTCGGTCGTTCTTCCACCGTATCAACAAGACAGCGGCGTCACAGCGACTAAGTCCAGTGTCTGATCGCCTGGACATGATCGTACGCGTGGTGGATATTGTGATGGGAAAATACAGGTCTTTCTCGTACGCTCGTACCCGTTCGCGTGCTCTTCTAATTCCTGCCCTTTTCATCTAAACCCTTTTTCCTAAAAGCACTTCACGACCTGGAGAGTCTAAAAGTGAAGTCCGGCGACCAGACTGAGTAGTCTGAGTATTTTGACAATAATGCTATAATGAGTCGCTTCTATTTTCGCATCGCTTATGTTATGTGTGGTGACCTACAGAAGTATGTAAATATAACGCTATGAAACTGGTTCGCTGACTAATTAACTGACGTGACTGACTGACTCCTATGTAGATATTACGTATTATAGAAAACTAGTTATAGCGGGTCTGCCTAAACATCGCAGATCACCACGGATCACAACAGATCATCCGAAATGGCAGATATTGTTAAAGTTTGTAAATTTCCGACCGATGTATGGCACAACAGATCACACTGTCACACAGATCCTAACCATAACCCTAACCCTACGATGCTGTATAGCGATCTGAAATTCAAAAACTAAAGCAATATTTATCATCTCAGATGATCATCTGTGGTGATCTGCGGAGTTTAGGCAGACCGGTTATAGCTGCAATATCGTATATCGTATACAAGAACAACGTGATAGGCCTATAGGCCGTAGACTATACACTCCTGCAGTTCGTTCTGACGTTCACACGATTATCTTCCGTATTTTACGCGCGACAACAGAATGCTTCGCGCGTCTTAGCCATCGTCTAGGCGTCTGTCCGTCTGTCTGTCACACTCGTGATCGGTATCAAAAAGGTGCAAGCTAGAATCACGAAATTATCACTATGGGCTGCCCCAAGCACTTTAGTTTTTAGTGACAAAATTTTGTGCCCGTGGGTGAGGGGGTTTCCTTCGAACAAGGGCGTCAAAGAGGGGTACCCCCCTCAAAAAGACGTTCTTTTGCCGCTTTTGGCTCTTATAGTGTGAAAACGGTTGCAGATAAGTACAGATTGCTGCATATCATAACAAGCACTGGTGATGGGCTTTTTAGATTTGTCAACATCGATGACCTTGAACGACTTTGAACTCCCCAAAAAAGGGTTTTGGTGAATTTTTTTCCCAATTTTTGGCTGCAGCGCAGCAACAGCCCTTTGTCGATGATTGCTAGTGATACTGATAATCTAGTATTGAAATGTTGCGTGTTTAATGGACAGAGTATTGTTAACAAGTTGTGTGAGTTACGATTGTTACTCCATACAGGTTCATATGACTGTGTGTTCATAACTGAAACGTGGTTAACCGATGATGTGGGTAATGGTCATATAGACCCGCATTCAGAGTATACTATTTTGCGTAAGGATCGTAAGGGTTGTAAAGGTGGAGGTGTATGCGTATTAATTAATAAGAAGTTTAACTTTATTCAAGTATCACTAGCAGACAAATACGCTGATCTCGAGTTGATAGCTATTGATTTACTGAATGTTCAG
>Ga0209367_1005641_pt1 | contig 17331 bp, 8 predicted proteins | sample WorMetLIZISLAND2_FD_187412 | JGI IMG/M metagenome (GOLD analysis project Ga0209367, IMG submission 187412) | Marine gutless worms symbiont microbial communities from Max Planck institute for Marine Microbiology, Germany - Olavius geniculatus... ... | reverse complement strand
GGGTCGGGTCGTACGAATCGGACTGGACAACAGATGCAGAATGTTATGCTAATGAAATTTTGGTTTCCGCTGAGTCTCAAGTCAGTTTTGCTTTTCTGTCAGATTAGGGTTTGTCACGTACCGGTATTATTGTTTAACTGATGTTGACTGAGATGTGGTATTTTCATTTTTGGTTGCAGCTGTATTAATTACCCTGGAACGCAGATTTAACGCTTGTAGATATTGTCAGATCGTACTTAAGCTTGTGTCTACTTATGTCACTTGATGATAAATTATAGGACTATGGCAAGTGTCAAAGTCCATTTTACTTATTTTTTTGTTTGATGTAGCAGGCTGGGTGGTCTAAAATCTTAAGACACTGCCAAAATTGCTATAGGCTATATTTCAGTTTTAGTGTACAGGGCAAGTAGAACGCAGTTTCTTTAATTACCAATAATTTGGAATGTTGCTCGAGTTGAAAGCGGCCTGACAGCAACAAGTGCGTAACGCTGGTTGCAGGGATGTAAACAATCTCTCCAGAAGCTGCTGAGGCAGCATCTTTCCGTACTCATCAGCGTCGGCTGCGCCGTCGTCATTCTTCAGGTAAATAGCACCGCGTTGTTGTCATGACAACTGACGCTGTATTCAATTATCCCCTCCGTTCCGCCGAGGACGGAGTTTATGTCTTCACTTTTGTCTGTCTGTATCGTTGTTTGTTTGCCTGTTTGCAAGATTAGTTACTCTAAAAGTTTTGAACGGATTTTGATGATTTTTTGGAATGGTGCGTCGTGGCCAAAGAAACAGTCGACTAGGTTTTGGTTCAGAGTGAAAAGTCCTGCGGAAGTTTGCGCTGTCCGAGTGCTTGTAATTTGGTTTTTAGCCAGACAACTGAAACGTAAATGAACATTCACCGCCATTGATGAGGCTTGTGCAGGCTCGTGGCTTGGAAAAGACTTCATATTTACGTTTTACGTACTCATTTTGTGTAAAATTAGATGTCGATTTCCATATATCCACTGGTAAAAAAGTTAAATTTTCCCAAGCTGTTAGACACCAGTTTACACTGCAAGGCCACGTTGTTTTTGTTTATCATGGTACCAGTATGCCTATATAAATGTAGACCAAATCAACGTTGCATTTTCCAGCTATTGCTATTTTGTAGTACGTCATTTTTAAGTCCTGCAATTTCAGCGGCCCAGCATCAGCAGTTTTGAAAGGGAGCACCGTGTCATTTTGTGGCCTTGCATTTTCCGTCGCCCGGTTTCGAAAGACTCGCTGATTGACGAAATAGGCACACGTTGGGGTGGGTGGTTGACAGTTGAACGGCGCGGATGGTAATCGAATGTCGCGTCACATAACGTAGATTGCTGCTACGCGCGAATGCTGTAGCGATGCGGATGGCCCGAAGCACGTCCGTGATGTGACCAGCGGCGTATAATTCAGTCCAATTATCAGACTAAATTGAATTGAATTGACGACGTCGTGTTGGCGATGCTGCTCACGCCATGTCTTCGACCCGGCCGTATCCTTGACCGCTTGACGCCCAAGACCCAATCTCCATTCGCTTCGATTTCTTGTGGATTTGTATTAGCCTATATTGTATTTTGCCATAAAACATGTACAAGCATACTGATGACTGAACATTATGGCTGGACAACCAGGCAGTGCACTTACGGTTGCCCATACTACAACTAATAATAAGAAGCTCAGCTGTGGCTGTGATAGCCGTGATAGATTTGTTCTACGACATGTTGTATAGCTTGTTGTACGACTTTGTTGTCCAACAAATTTACAACAAACTGAAGTAGTAGGGTTTAGGCGCAACCGCGCAGCCAACGCTCGGCTTAATTCATAAAGTTTAGTATATTGGTCCCTGCGCATTGAAATCAGTGGCATAGCCAAGGCGAAAGAAGGGGCCCAGGCCCCCTCCCCAATCCTCCAGACAAAACATAAGCATACGTGTAAACTGCACAAAATTTGCCAATTTGGTCAGTTTATTTTCGGGAAAATAATTAAAATTGTTGCCACCAGATCTCATCTTTTAAAGCTAAAATGCACCAAGTTCGATTTCGCCAGGCCCAGCAGGCCTCCTTGCTGGATTTTGGGGGGTCCTACTTTTAAGGGAAGGGAGGGAGGAGAAAAGAGGAGGGTACGGGAAGGGAGGAGAGTCGTAACAAAGGGAGGGGCAAGAAGGAAAGGGACAAAGGGAAAAGGCGGGGAAGAAAGAGGAGACGAGGCCTCTCCGATTGAAATTTCTGGCTATGCCACTGATTAAAATGTCTCTCTACTAAAATGTCTCGCTGTTATAATCTCACCAATCTCATGAGAAGGTCAACTTCCGCTGATTGAACTCCGCCATGATGAGCGTGGTATATCGTCATCGTTGTCTTTCTGTGCACACGTGCACAATTTACGGTGGGCTGGATTGGCAGCAGTAGCAGCAATGACAATCAAACGCAGCTGATGCTCGTTTTCTGCTGCAAGCCATCGTTCAGACTATAATCGTTGTCGTAAAATTCAGCAATATTAAACAATTGAAAAACAGAGAGCTAAAGACTGAGACCAATGCCAAGCTGTTTGACACCAAGCCTGGGACCACAATTTCGGTCTTAAAACAAAGACGATGGGTCATTCGCAGAGTTCAAAGTTTTTTCAACCACATCGTTGATTTTTTAAACGAGCACTGAAGACGTTTCTGTTTCAATGAGTGGCGTCTTGTTGCACACGACAGCAACTTTGAGGAAGTTCTGGAAGAGTGCAATTGCAAAGTCTATTAAATTAATATTAACACGTACAAATGCTGCTTCTTTGCTTGCATTTAGCTCTTGAGTTAAAAGCCCGGCAGCAAATAACGAATAAAAGTGAAAACAAGAAGCCAAGCTGTCGCTAGAATGGCCGACCGTACTTCAAGGTCATCCAAGGTCGATGATTTTTATCTGATCTGGAAAGGGCGTATGCAATTTCCCATTATTGATCAATAGCAATCTTGGCTTTATCTATCACCATTTCCTAAATACGGCCACTTGTAGCTTGAAACTTTCCATTAAGAATTGCGGCCAAACCGCTGCAGATGAAGACATGGTTACTATTGACTGCCTATAGAAAGTTGCCAGCGCTCTATCTGATTATACCATTGCCGGCTTCTTACGACTTACCGTTTAGCCACAATACAACCGTGACAGACGACAACTCGTACCATAAGCTCGACCGTTACTTAAGTACGGTCGGCTAAAAAACATTGTCGTGTACTTGCTGTAGTGCTGCTCAAGCCTACAAACGACCCTTCGAGTCGCAGACTGTTCGCAACTCACGACAACCTCGGAAACGGCAGCTGATTGAGCTAATTGTACCGCGGCGCATTATGCTGCCTGTCATTTGTTGCCCGTGCTAAACGAACAGTTGGACCCACGCGCGTGACAACTGTATGGCTGCAAGCGCTGTCTTCGAGATCGTATTGTCAAGCTAAAATTTCTGCGCTAACAGTACAGCCCGTCATTATTCGTTTTCGCGTTCGGTCAGCTGCAGTCTTCGATAGCTAGCAAAATAGTTTTTGACCGTCACTCAATAATAGGCCTATTTACACTAATACTAATACCTATTGCTTATAATTAATTATATCGATAATACTACAAATGCTTCAAGTTCAAGGCTGGTATTGTTAATACTGAGTAGTCACGTTTTATGAGCATCAATATGTGAAGTTGAGTTGCAACTGCGCGTCTTTGCAAAAAGTCGACTTAGGACTAGCAGGCTTTTGTTGATAGATAAGTGAAATGTGGAAGTGGACAATAAAATGAAAGTATTGCAGCGTGAAATTGACGGGGGGCGGGTCACGTTTGTCTCTGGTTGCAGGTGGTCGACTTCGGCTTCGCTTGCATTCTGATGAGCTGGTTCCGGAAGAAGCAGGCCGAGTCTTCGTGGTACGACGACGACTTCGACTGACGTCATTCGTTGCCTAACAACCTCATCAACAGCAGCAGCAGCTACGTGGCTTGGTGAATGCGTGTATCAAGTGAGGTGCCGAAGTGTCTGTTACGCGGAGTGGCTCGGATGCTGTTGTAAATTGTCGGCAGACGGGCGTCAGCCGCACCGGGAGAGCACTTGATCGCGACCGTGTTCGGTCGGACGAATTAATTACATCACGAATGCTAGTGTTAATGAAGACACCGATATCAACCGACAGAAGCAACAGTTACAGTGCGCTGCAGTGTGAAAAGAACTTGCAACTGTTTCTGTTAAGGGACAGTTGTCGTCTGCCTTTTTCTGCAGAGCGTTCATGTCCGTGTCCATGCATAATTTGTGTTCCGCCACCTGTCCATAATTCAACGTCTTCGTTCATGTCGCATTAGAAATACCGATTGCCAAGAAAACTGGATTTTCTCAAAAACCGTTTTACGATTTAGGACAGTTTTAGCTAGGTGTATTTATCATGGAATGCAAGTTTTTACATTTAGTCGAAGATGTGACAGGTTTTAGGCGATGATGTTTTTCCGCCGTTTTTACGCGCGAAAGCAGCTACTGCTTTAGCGCGTCTTAGCCATCGCAATTCTGTCTGTCCGTCTCTCTGTCCGTCCGTCCGTCTGTCCGTCTGTCACACGGGTGGATCAGTCAAAAATGGTGCAGGCTAGGATCAACAAATCTTCACCGTCGGCTGCCTGGAAGACTCTACTTTCGGGAACCGTAAAGCTTTTCTATAAATTCGAAAAGGGTCACCTCGAACGAGGGCGCTAAATGAGAAGGAGTAGGAAAAATTTACGATTTTTGGCCAATAAGTCGCTGTGTCGTATGCTGGGTAATAGGGTAACGGTGCGAGATAGGGTCTAGGTTACTATTAATCACTAACATAAAGTCGTACACTGGCTGTCGATTGCCATCGAATTCAATGACCTTGGATGACCTTGAACGCCAAAATAGGGGTTTTAATTTTTTGGCGATTTCGGGCTGCGAGACACATTTCAAGGGCAAATTGCGCCGAAATTAATTGAGATAAACATGGAGAAGCTGCGTATGAAATTTTTAGCATTGAACGTAGATGTCGATGGTCCAAGTCTCAATTTTCTAGGTTCAAGGAAACCTGCGCATGGGGATCAAAGAACAGTATCCAAGTAAAAGTCGTTATTTTACCGTTGTTGGCTAGTTTTTCGTGAAAACGGTTGCAGATCACCATGTGCATGCTGCCTACCACAACAAACATTAGTGACGAGCTTTTTAGTCGTATCAACATCATAGATGTAAAAAACGTTCCAAAAAAATTTTTTTTAACGTTAAAAATGTAAAAAACGTGGCAAAAATAAAAAAAAACGTTTAAAGATTTTGATAAAAAACGTTAGCCTTAATTTGTTCGACTTCTTGCCTAAAACCTAATGCTGTAATGGCAGTACAGCTAGAACTAAAGGTAAAGGTATAATTTTATTCAATTTAAATTTAACCGTTTAGTCATAAGACCACGTATCACTAGACTAAGTAAGTATAAAACTATCACCACTATAGCCTATTAATTCGTTTGTGTGGCTTTAAAAGCCCTTCTCGACGTTCTCGGTAGAATTTTTAAATTTTGATGAACGTTTTTAAAAAAAAATAATAAAACGTTAAGAAAATAAAAAAAACGTTAAAAAACGTAAAAAAACGTTTTTTACATCTATGATCAACATCGATGACTGAAAGACCCTGAACTTCCAAAATAAGGGGTTTTATTGATTTTTGCGATCTTCGGCTGCAGCGCATACTCCAAGAATAAACTGCGACGAAATGGCTGTAGGTAGACTGACAGTTTGCGAACAGGAACTGCTATACACTGTAGGCTTTCGCGCGTCTCGTGAGCATTAGCTCAAATTTCTTGTTCTTTTAGCGATGATGCTGCATACCGAAACTTAGCAGAATACGCAGCCTGTTTGTTTTAGCAGTCTTTGTATCAGCCCTGTCGTGGCTCTCCCGGGCTTTATGTATCATAGTTCACACCGGTGCCAATCACACAGCCATTCCTAATTGTGCGAGAACGTCTCAGTCCGTCAAGACTACCCGGACGTTATGTAAACACTTTTTTACGCACGAAAGCAGGTATGCTTTCAGCGCGTCTTAGCCATCGCAATTCTGTCTGTCTGTCTGTCCGTCTGTCCGTCCGTCCGTCACACGGGTGGATCAGTCAAAAACGGTGCAAGGTAGAATCACCAAGTTTTCACCGTCGGCTGCCTGGAAGACTCTAGTTTCAGGAACCGTAAAGCTTTTTTCTTAATTGCAAGTGGGTCACCCTGAACAAGAGCACTAAATGAGAGGGGGGTGGGAAAATTTTGTGATTTTTGGTCTATAACTCGCTGTATCTCAGTAACGGTGCGAGATAAGGCCTAGGTTACTGTTAATCACTAATAGCAAGTCGTATACTGGCTTTCGATTGGCGCCGAATTCAATGACCTTGGATGACCTTGAACGCCAAAATAGGGGGTTTTATGGATTTTTGGTTATTTTCGCCTGTGAGAGTCTATATCATTCACAAGGTGGCGCCACGCCGCTGACGCCACACGCGCCTATGGCCGATGTGTATTATGGTTCCGATGGGCCGAGTCCAAATGATATACGATTTTCGAAACTATAACTACTGAATTGGAAATGCTAAAGGCTTTCGCGCATCTCGTGAGCTTTTCTTGAATTTCTTGTTTGTTTTGGTATTCGGCTAAGACTGATGTATTCAGAATTGCGGTCTTTGCTAGCGATATTCATGACTGGTTTAAAACAACTTTGAGCTGTTATATTTATTATTCGATGAGACTTTGCAGGAAGCATGATGTCAGTGTACCAAGTTAACAAAACGTGTCGACGATTGATGCGTTTACCGGGTGGTAAGCCTCTAACTTTCGTGCGTTCATAACTTTGTCACACATTGACCGATTTTCACAATTCTTTCACCCGCCATATCAATGGTAAACTAAAAATACAAGCTGCAAACGAGTCGTGAAATACAGCTAGCTGTCTTTAGAATACAGTGAAAGTTGCGAGGTAACTAGCTCACTGACTTAAGTTTTATTAGGTAGTTTGGACTTTAGGGACGGGTTTGGGGTGTGATGGGGTCTTTAGGTGACGGACGAAGTCAGCAGAGTTTGAGCTGCAAGGAGAGTCTGTAATGACGAGTTATTTACCCTGCAGATCTACAATGTATTCGGTTGTCTACTTATTGACAATGTCGTTTTTACGCGCGAAAGCAGCTACTGCTTTCGGCGCGTCTTAGCCATCGCAATTCTGTCTGTCTGTCTCTCCGTCGGTCTGTCGGGTGGATCAGTAAAAAAAACGGTGCAAGGTAGAATTACCAAATCTTCACTATCGGCTGCCTGGAAGACTCTAGTTTCACGAACCGTAAAGCTTTTCGATAAATTCGAAGGGGGTCACCCCGAACGACGGCGCTAAATGAGAGAGGGTAGGCAAAATTTGCGATTTTTGGCCATTAACTCGCTGTATCTCAGTAACGGTGCGAGATAAGGCCTAGGTTGCTATCAATCACTAATAGGAAATCGTATACTGGCTTTCGATTGGCGCCAAATTCAATGACCTTGGATGACCTTGAACGCCAAAATAGGGGGTTTTATGGATTTTTTGGCGCTTTCACAAGGTGGCGCCACGGTACTAGCGTTGGTGGCGTGGCGTAATTGTTAACGCATTTCGGCTGAAACGAAGTTACTCTACGCCGGGCCCGGTTAGTACTGCGATGGGTGACTGCCTGCGGGCAGGAACTGCTTTTGCGCGTCCCGTGAGCATTAGCTCAAATTTCTTGTTTTTATTCATAGGCAACAGTTTCCTTTGTTTGCTGCATTTTCTTCTGACAATGACCGTTACGGTGTCTTTGTGGAAGAAAGGAGACTACGTTCTTGCTTTTGTATTTGTAGACAATGCGTGTGTCTGTTTTCCGTTAGATACGCAAAATTTTATAACAAATTATGGTCATTTGATAAAAATTGTGGTATAGTACCTACGTATCCCCGAGCATCAATCAGTTAGATTCTGGTAACGCTCTACAGTAGATCACGCCGGGGATCGGGATCAGAAAATGAAAAGTTTCGGCGAAGGTCTGTGCCGTCTTATAGTACTTCCAGTTTGCAATTTTGTTGGCATTTTTTCTTACATTTAATCTTTCTGTCTTTAATCGAGTGTCTGGTGAGTTCTGGTGAAACGTTAATGCGCCGAATAATAGCAGTCCCTGTCGAGTGTAGACTCAAAACTGTTTACCCGTGACCTTGGAAGTGTAACTTGCAGTAATGTCAATCAATCAATTTATTTAAATCAGTAATTGTTTGACAGTATTACAACACCGTTTACGTTTATTCCAAACGGCATTATGCGTGTTATCATATGAATATTGAATCGGACATGCACACGGATATAAAAACAGTCCGCAGCCATGGACCAGTTTAAGGGACACAAAAGTCTTGTTTAGCCTTTAACGTGTGCCCAAAGAATGTACTGTTGCAAATGAAATACTTCGCCTGGGAAAACTGCTTGCGGCGTGTGATGAATATTTTGCTGGTCGACAGTCGTGTGTGTTTTCGTGCGCTTTATGCATACGTGCGTTGACTGTTTTGCTACTGTAACATTGACATTTTCATCATGATGATCGTGTGACTCGCGTCTTATAAAACTGTTGGCTTGTCGATGAATGTATGACAGAATGATGAACTGGTACGTCTAATATGTGGCTGTTTCGTAACAATCACCGACTATTCTAAGCAGTGTCGCGTATTCACAGCGGCATACGCTGGTCTTAGTTTTGTATCTTCGCATTCAGAAAATTCACTCGGACAAACACTTCAAGACCGAGAGCAAGAACTCGAGACAAAATGATTGAAGTCAAAACCAGTGATTAACTCCAGGCAATATCGCCATTGAATCGCCGTCCAGTCAAGGCAATGGCATTTGTTAGTATAATCCTTGTGTCAATCAATTTATTAATATAAAATTACGTTATAAAAACTAAAACGCTAAAACATGCAGCGAACGTGAACATTTCTGTAGTCTGCCTGCAAGACTCGGTAATTGTGCCTTAATACTGCATACGTTATACCTGTCAGCAAACTAACGGTAAACGAAAACAAAGTGATCACAGATTAGTTTTTAAACAAAGTTTATAATTAATTAGTCGCTTATTTTCGAAAAAAAAAATGTGTAACCGTCACCAGCTACAATTTCAAATCAAACCGCCACGTTAGGTCTTCTTGTATGTGGTGGTAGTAAAATGTTGTTCGTCGTCAGAAGTCGCTGGCTGGTCTGTCCTATCGACCGTTAGTGCAATGCTATTATCCGTGCAGCGAGCGAGCGAGCGATTTGACGATGTGATTCGATATATGGTGAGGAGCCATTATCGACGTCGGTTAGGCCTACTCTGTCACAGACAGAGCAGCGCCAGTAGGCCTACGCCCAGCTTGATCTCTGCAGACTGAGCGATGACGAAGGCGTTTATTCGAGCGTGAGATAGAAATACGCAATTTCACTACTAGGCCTACTAACCGCGTATATACGACGGGCACCGTCGCTCCGTCTAGAGACCAGCCTTCTATCATCGACCACCGAGATTGAACTGAAATACACTTAAGCATGACTTTTATCCAACACAACGCACGCAACCTCAACGCAAGGCCCGTGCATGCTTTTTAGCAAGCGACGTAGCGTATTGTGGGGTCGCACGCCAGCCAGAACATGCAACGATTCGGCCGCGAGTTCGACCACAAATCTCTCTTTCTTTTAGTGGACAGGCTGACAGAAATCACATCTGACTCAACACAATGTGTTGATGGACCCCACAAGTCTATTCCTGGCAAATGACATCTAATTCGTCGAACGGTTTAAGTAGGGTGCGCGATGCGACAGACGGACAGACCACGCTAGGCAGAAAAGTGTAGGAATAGGCGGAATCATTTTTCGCTGCAAGAGCGATTTTCTTTAAACATAAGAACATTATTTTCTTTTTTCTCTATGGTGCGACATGTTCTTAGGACACAGGCGCTGATGGCGACAGTTGACCGAGAAAGAAAATGGATATTGACACACAAACACAACTGCTTCAAAGCATCTTCTTTTTGCACACTGTATATTACTGCCAAGATATGTTCTTTTCGAGGATACAATGCACAACGGCACATATCCTTTTCTACAAAAAATAGCACGTGTTCAACGCTGTGTCAATCGTTGCGTAGGCATATCGCATCACGTCAAATGACTTCATCAATATTCCAAAAATAAAATAAATCTCCCCAACAAAAATTTCTCCTTTGTCTTTGAATAAACTCATCCGTCAATATGGTATATAAATTAAAAATACATTTTAGCAGAAAACGGCAGCGGTTGCCAAAACGTCAAGAAATATTGTATTTTGATGAAATTTACGTATTGGTGTAACTCAGAAATCTCTCCTAGTTTGTGGTTCTGGCACGAAATCTAGCTGCATAGAATATTGTGGCTAATATGAACGCTTAGATAAACGACAGCAAGTAGACAAATATTGCAAATTAGTGAGGCAACAAGTTTAAGGCAAGAGGGTAAATGCTTTTCTTAGAAACTCGTAGGCCTATTTATTGGAAGACCGGGAAAACACGTGCGCCATGTTTTTCATATTATATTGTTACCAGTTTATCTGACACGTGGAAGAAAAGGGCATCGTCAAATCTCCAGACCGAACTAAAGGCACTGAATAATTTTGTAAACCAGCAACGCAGTCTGTATGCCAGGAAATCTATATCATTCGCCACTGCTCAAACTGCAAACGACCAAAGACGGTGCGGTTAATTAATTAATTTACTGGCCTATAGTATTCTGTTGTACCTGCCTAAAGATTGGCTACACTACAGTGTTTGCGTGCAAACCGTCGTATTTTCGTTTTTTTCATTGCAGCAAATTAATCGCAAATCCATTCCTGGACGACACCAATAGGCCCGCATCCATGACAGAAGAAGCGTTTCCGCCAGAGATAAAACAAAAATGCTTCACCTCTCACGCTTGTTCATCTTTGATAGAGTTCAGTTCAGTCCAGTTCGGTTAACTAACAAGCTATCGTACAAAATAAACCAAACTAAAGCGTTTAATTCGTGACATCACGCAACATCTAATAAGACCAAGGATGTTGCTGTGTTGGTAGGCGGCGTCAGGCCTCACTGCGGGGGAAATACGCGATGAGCGAGAGGGCGACGACGACGCAGTAGACACAGAAGAGAATGCGGTCCAGGCAGGTCGCCACCAGGCGCCAGTCACGGGCCACTAGTTCCACGGCGTCCTTGGCATCCATGCGCGACTGTAGGGCGCTCATGAGACGCCGGACCTCGTGCACGTCTGACACCAGCGTCGGACTTAACCCGGCCGCTGACAGTCCGTCGTCGTCTGGCCGCACTGTCGCCGCCGCTGTCCCCGGGCGCTCGCTGTGCTCCGAGGCAGCGTCATGGCTGCGTTCTATCACGGCGCACCGGGTCGTAGGTCGACCGTTGGCAGCCGCAGCCTGGCGACGCTGCTGCCACCATGTGTTGGACTCGTTGACGTTGACTCGCAGCGCCTTGCAGCGACGCTCGTGATGTGACAGACGATGTGCCGAGCGCATCAGTGACGCAGAATTGGAACGACGAGTTGGAGGTTCGTCTATGTGATCAGTCAAACACATCACCACCGCTACGTAGTCAACAATTACCTACAACATCAGCAGCCATTGCAAACTCATTGTACTGACAGCCGGCTACAGCGTTATTAGTTACTTATTATTGATCGTCAGACAACAGTAACATCCGGAGAGTCCAGTATTGCAGAATACCCCTGTAACACCCATTTACAGATAAACAAATCGCACATCGCGATCTACTGCTCTTTAGTAGTTTGCGGTGCACTCGATCTGCATCACAATGTTTTTGCATTTCTACTGCATATTTTACGTACCGTAATATTTCTACTCCGGTAGTAAAACATACACATTGGGTGGTGCCATCTCGTGAAGTAAAATGTTCTGATTCGCGACGTTGTGCATCGTTTAAAAAAGAACATGTGAAATTGTGAATCCGGTTTCATATCATCTCCAAAATCTGATCTACTGTTTGTTGACCCTAACGTTCGCGTGCTGTTTGCACTTCGAAAGTTCGATCCAGTAAAGTCAGAAAAGGTGCCCATCACTTTTATGTGTCACGTGTCCGAAGTAATATCAACCAAGTTTCAAAAAGCAACTACCCAGTACAGCGGTTACTTCTTTTTGAGCATGGAAAGAAACGGAAACGATATAGCGAAGAAGTATATTTACCCGTTTCAGCCAGGGTGGGACGACATTGGTTCGGTCGCCTCGAATGTACGTGTTTATGACGATTGCGGCAAGAAACGACGATAACGTTATGAGCGTCATATTCATGCAGAAGTACGTCCCTGAAATACGATTAGTCAACATTACCACATTCATTTTCGTCAACTATCTCAATATAAATTCTACTGAAGCAGTTTGAAAGCTTAACAATTTGCCGTAAGCCTACAAAATGTTGTCTAAACAAGATAATTGGAGGAGAGCTCAACAACCGATTAGCTATTCATTAAATTAGCTCTCCTCCATAATGTTCATATGAACACGGAATCTGTCCGATGCATTTCGTCAGTTTACAGTATATGTCCGTATAAATATAATCAGCGAGCTGTGTACGTAGACCGGTAAAAAATCAGTTTAATTTCAAATTGTACAGCAGCGGTGATCCTTTCATGCTTCTGTATTATTTTAACTAAACAATAAACATTTCAGTTTCGAGACCATTCTATTCGTTACCAGCGCTTTACTATAAAAGGTCCATAATGACCATGCGTCTATTTGGCACAGTTACGGAGATATGGCGCCTCAAAGATAATGGGGTCACGAGTTTGACTTTTTGGGGTCACGTGACGTCATCGGTCACGTGACCATTCGACTCCCAAAGGTCGACTTCCTATGGCTGGTCCATAGTGACCATGCATCTATCTTGAACCGTTACGGAGATATGACGCCTCAAATATTAAATGCACGGACGTGGACACAAAAAAGGCGGAAGAAGGGAAAGAGAAAGAAGAAAGGGAAGGGGAAGGAAAGGAAAAAGAAAGTGAAAGGGAAAAGGAATGGAAAGGGAAAGGAGAAAAGAAATGGAAGGTAAAAAGGGGGAAAGAAAATGGAAAGGGGAAAGAAAAGAAAAAAGAAAAAAGGGAAAGAATAAGAGAAAAGGGAAGGAAGAAAAAAAGAAAAAGGGAAGGGTAAGAGAAAGGGGAAAACGAAAAAAGGGGGATAAAGAAAGGAAAAAGAAGGGAAAAGGGGAAGAAAGGAGGAAGGAAAGGTAAAGGAAAGGGGAAGCGGAAGGTAAAGAAAGTGGAAGTGAAAGGGAAAAGGAAAAGGAAAGGGAAAGGGAAAGAAAAAAGGGAAGCGGAAAGGGCAAGGGAAAGCGGAAGAGAAAAGAAAAAGGGATGGAGAAGGTTAAAGGAAAGGAAAAGAAAGATGGGAAAGAGGAAAGGGGAAAGGGAAAGGGAAGGAGAAAAAAAGGGGAAAGGGGAGGGGAAGGAAAAGGAAAGGGAAGAAAAAGGGAAAGAAAAGGCGGAAGGAAGATAGCTTAAGAAAAGTAGGACGCACGCACGGATGCACGCACGCACACTCAGGTGATTTTATACTCTGTCCAATGCTATGCATAGCATTGGACAGAAAACAAGTGATGCAGCATTTCGTAGTTTTGATTTTCATATAATCTTAGTTTAATAATTTGGTTATGTTTAAAGCTTATTAGTCTTTCTTAAGTGGACGACAGAAAAAGACTCCGGCTTGTGACGCTTGAAACTCACTGTTCTTAAGCTGTAAGCTTATTTAGGGCGGGTTTCTGGATCTTAACAGGCCGGTCAAGTTAGCGTTAACTGGCACATTTGCATAACTCGCGTTTCCCGTTGCACTAACCAACGGCCAAAATGGCCAAAAATTTAATTGGCCGAAATCGGCCAGTTAGCTAACCGTCGATCGTAGTTACCGTATTTAACGCAACTTTTGTACCATTTTGCAAGCAGTTTATTGACGAATGTGATACTGTACAATGATTTTACCGTATAGCAAAGTCTTCAAAACGCTCGAGGAGACGTCTGCTGTTACAAATTTTAATAGGACGTGGCTTAATAACTCCTTCTTCTTCTTTTCCAATAATGCACATATCCAGATAAACTGGACAGTTTAATAAAAGTCTGCACCATTGTGTAAGCTACAAATTTCAAATCATCTGTTTACAGAACTTTCTATATCGGCATAACTTTTTGACTGACTGAGCTAGTTAACTGTTACTAATACGAAAGTTAGCATGAAAACGACTAACCCATGAGCGGAATGGTGGAAGACGCAGGCGGGGTGTTGTCGGCCAACAATATCAACAGAATGAAAAATGCCACGAATACATTCATCCCTGGACGTTTTACACACACAGGAATCTCTATACACATACCGTCTGATCCACAATAGTAAGTCACCAAGTTACATAACTTGATCAAATAAGTTAAATTCGACTTTCGTAAACAAAAATTCGCAATCAAAGTACTTTTAATGCAAAGACAAAAATTACGCAGAAAATGACGATCAACAAACAAAAAATATGAGAATAATACAGTACGATTTAAAAACACTGTTTAATACCGTGCCGAAACTTTGCTCTTTGTAGCCCCACTGTCTATTGAGAGCAGAGCGTCTTCATTTAGTTCCAAAAACTAAATCGTCGTGAACTTGACAGCACTGATAAACGTGACACGAACCTAACATAATCTTGGCTGGCGACTCGGGGGGCAGCCAGAAGATGACGGTCGTAAGACACGACAGTAGAACACAAGGCAGCATGATGGTGTAGTTGTAGAAGGCGGAGAGACGTCGCAAACGTAGAGTGAACGTTAGGTCCGGATACGGATGATCACCGCAGCACGAGTAGTAGCGTACATTGCGTACGCCAGGCTGATCCAGAAGCTCCCATTCATTGCTGATGACGTAGTCGCTGATGTCTACCTCGGAGCTGTTGTCGTAGAATGATATGTCTAGCATGAAGCCGTCGTACGTCCATGAACCAAACTTGAGGTTGCACGTCTGCGTCACGAGCACAATACGACACGATACAATCATCATCATGATCATCATCAATACAGTAAGAATTCACATCAACAGCACATGACCTACGTCTGCACAGTGTAAACCGCTCAACCGCTGACTTGAAAGACAGCACTGTCGGCGTCATTCTGGCAATCTAGTGCCAGGCGGACATCGGGCTTTCGGCGGCTTGCGTTCGAGACCAGACTTCTATTTGAGAACTGCGATCTCTCTTGTAGTCCTAGCAGAAGTTTTACGGTATAGGCGCAGTGACGGAGGTCAGTACTGTAGTTAACCTCACCCAGCATAAGGTAGTAGAAGTTTGCTTGCAAATTACAATAGCCATAGAATGTTGCTCGTAGTGACCTGCGTGTCGAAAGGGAAATGTTTAATGTCAATCTCGCACGTTGACTTGAGTATAGCTGGCGGTATCCACATCACTCCTCCAGTACTCGATATCACCGCCATTGTCTCACGATGTTCCTTCAGTCGCTCGTCAGCACTATATATACCATACAATACACTGTTGACTTACAAATAAACAGTGTCTCCAGTCACATCACATTTCGTCTTATCTCTCCCTCAGAAAACTACTTCAAGTTCTCTGAAATTGTCCCCTGCGCAAAAATATAATATAAGCTGTTTTCTTACGATTGACATTCCGTGATCACGCGTTAGCGATATGTTAAGGCTTTTCTACAACAAATACTGTAATTTACTAGTAATATAATTAACATTTGTTCAAAATTTACAGTTTGAGTCAAAGTATTTTTGTGTCGTACACTGAACCCGAAATAGACCTAAAGTAGGTTATGATGCAAATTTTATCAACCTAGCAGTGTCGACGCAAAAAATAATGATTTTCCAGAACAGGCAAGAACCCGTAAACATTTACGAACAATAATAGTAGCTCTATACGCGACTAGCCTACATGGGACGACTGCAAATGCAAGTAAGCTTACGAAAATGCAAGTACAAATGTGCATTGGTGGAAAACATAAGTAGGCTACACAAAAGGGAAAGAGCGATTTTGATGCAGAGTGAAAAAATATCACTGCAAATCTACAGAATAGGTAGGCATACTTATATGACAAACAGTACAGAATAGACAAAGCGTGGTCTATACGTACTAGTTGTACAAAACGATGTCAGGATTCCAGATCTGCGAGACAGGAACTCTCACTGTGTCAATGCCGGCGTAGTCTTTCGGGTTCCAAGCCAGCAACATGTCCACCCACGACTAACATGACAGACAGTCACAACAGCCACCGTATCAACTAAATACCATTAATATTCAGCGCAATTCAACAGCAAGTATGCGCCATTATCTAGCACGCTTTCAGACACAGCACAGTGTGTAAAATTTTAACAAAACGCATTTTTGTACTGCTATATTGTTAGTCCTATATTTCATAGTCACGACGTTATTTTGACCTGTTAGGGGGTAAAATTTTTTGTTGGCACAATGCCGTGTCCGGGCGGACAATGCGTCTAGGAAACAACTTTCTTGACTGCCTCAGAAATCCAGCGGTGCAACTTAACGCTACAGCGCAGTGGAAACATTTTAGCGCCTCTCCGCTATATACAAACTCAAGCACTGTATTGTTAAGTCACTATAATAATATTGCGCAGTATTTGTTTTTACTGTAATAATCGAAGTTACTAAACAATACGGTTGTGTTTATTGCTGTTTGCGTTGGCCATTCGTAGGTGTAATGCATTTACTGAATGGGAACCTGTGGAGACGACTTTCCTGCCTTCATCGATAGGCTACTGCAATTAATGGACCTATCGCAAAGTGGCTGCTACGTTATGCAAGAGGGACGACCTGCGCTGCTGTAATATAGATATTGCAGATGATTTTCATGTTTAATACATCAACACTAGCGGCACACACAACGCACCAAGTCTTGCCATATGATTGCTTATATATCAACGTCCAGGCAAATTATGATGAAGCGCGAGATCATGATATTGTCCTAGCTGTAACACGCACAGAGTGGCAAATTACGTGACGTGGACAAAAGGACAGTGCTATCTTCACTATCTAGTAAACAAAGTTTATTACGCGACCCCCTCTCAAAAAGACAGCATTATGCATTATAAATGTACAAAACATCAGTTTATACACTTGTTAACGGCAACATTTAAGGACTTGCACATCGAAAACAGCAAAAATTACAAAAAATGACATTGCCCGCATCACACTGACTGTGTGTCAATGTGCTGCTGAATAATATCACCTTTTGTAATTTTTGCTGTTTTCGATGTGCAAGTCCTTAAATGTTGCCGTTAACAAG
>Ga0209367_1005640_pt1 | contig 17332 bp, 5 predicted proteins | sample WorMetLIZISLAND2_FD_187412 | JGI IMG/M metagenome (GOLD analysis project Ga0209367, IMG submission 187412) | Marine gutless worms symbiont microbial communities from Max Planck institute for Marine Microbiology, Germany - Olavius geniculatus... ... | reverse complement strand
ATTAGCATGTGTAAACATAGCCTTCACTTCTCGCAATATGTCATCATCATCACGCTCCTCATTGCTAATTACATGACCAAGATACTTGAATTGTTGAACATATTTCAAGTTCATATTATTCATCTTGAAGCAAGGAAATACATGATTCACAATCTTTCTTCTATCCTTTGGTGGGAATACCATACAAACAGTTTTGTCAGTATTACACAGCATATCAATTCTATCTGCACATTTAGCAATTTTACTACAGGTTGAAAATGGACAACTGGATAAATTGTTAGCTACAGTGTCAGAAATATGAACAAAATGTGTTTTTACGCGTTATGTTGATTAAGCAATCATATCGCATTGGATAAAAAGTAATATTTCGCTGGTTGTGTTTTCCCAGGTAGTGCAGAAACAAATGTTGGCTGGTGGAAAACTGAATGGTCATTTGATGACAAGTTGTGTCGGGAATATTCGTACTAAAAATTATCAAAATCTGATAATTAATTTTCAAGTTACAGTCGAAAATATTGGAATGTTTTTGAGACACAGTGTATGACGCTATAACAGTGCAACTTTTTTGCAGCTATATACGTACAACGTATAAACTTTTTACGAGCAGAGCGAACATTACAAAACATTTAAAACATCGGTCTGTCGGTCTGCGTAACTTAACCACAAACGTCATTGTTCATTGTTTTAGATGGTATTTTGACAAAGTTAAGCTAAGATGTGCACTCTGCCATGAATGTTATAGGCCTAAGCAATGTTGTTTCAATAGCAAACAAATCCGATTATGACTTTTTTGCGCATATACACATGGATAAAAATAATCAACTTGGGAGAGCATAAGCTGCATAATGTAACCTAAAATCGCAAGCCGTCGCTAATTGAAAATGGTCACATACGAGTAAGTTTATATAACTTCGATAATGGTTCTGGCGGCAGCTTAGCCGGATATTATGTACTGCATTTGCTAAGAAAAAAACAGGCAAGCAATGGTGTCGCAAGAATTTTGATGCCGTAGTCCGTGAATGCGTAGAGGCGTGCAAGGAGCTACATTTCTGTCGCTGTTGTTTTTTTATTCAAACTTTCCTGGTGTGCTTAAAACGACACATTGCGCAAGGGAGTGGATAATGTCCCTTTAAGTTCATCCAGAATTGTTTATTTCGGTACCAATTGAAAGCACGCATGTAATCATTTTAAGTGAAGTGAGCAGTAGAAGAGGCAGTCATATTTTGCACCGTGTCAAAATAGGTTTTCTGTTAGCCACTCCCACACCTATTCCGACCAAAGTTTGGGATGTTTTTTTCTAGGTTAAGGCAGTCGATTTGAGCTCCGAAAAGCGAAATATACTTTTAAGTACTGCACCCTATGTAGACCCGATTTATGAGCGTTACAGACAACCGGACAGACAGACAGATAGACGGACTGACGGACAAGCAACTTACGGTGGCAACGTCGCGCTTGCATTACGTGCATCGTGCGGTAAATAAACTCGCATTTGCGCCGATTGGCAGAGTGGTCTTTAGAACTAGTTTTCTGAGAAGGAAATTCAGTTAGTTGTTGTTGATATTGGACATTTCATTGGTTTCTGCAGGAATACGTGCTAATTAGACGTTGCTCGGCCTATGGGCTTAGATTTTCTCCAGTAGAGCGTACGATCGTATGATCAAGGTAAAGGTGAAAGTGTGAACATAGCGCTGCTTTCGTGAGTCGTGACTTCAGTCTCGGAAAGAGTCGCTGCAGTCGCCGCTGCTTTCTGTTTATCGACGACAGTCTTTTTTCATTCTTTAGCGGAACAGATCTTTCCACCATTTTCGTTGGTCTTGTTTTATTTGCATTTTAGACCAGCCACCTTTACTCTCATTTGTTGCTCAGGTGTAATTCTCATTTCACCTTTTTCGTTATCACTATTTTTGTTTCACTTTTTTAAACTCACTGCTCCAAACTTACTATTTTGACCAACTTTTTCTACCGTAAACTGTTTTTGCATTCACCGGACTAACTTGGCGGAATTACTGGACCTTTTATTAAACGATTTTGCATTATTTGCAGTCTGATATTTCGTTTTTTTTTTGTTACGGTCATGTGTCACAGACTACAGGCTTAGCTGTTGTCTGCAGCTGTAGGCCTACCCGCCGATTACTTAGATTGTGGATACATGAGAAATAGACTAAAACATGAATTCAGAAAAGCGTTTCGCGTTTTATTTCTTATGTATTACTGTATCACATCTTATCGTACCGTGTAGTGAAAAAGATAGATGCTGCTAGTCTTACATGACGTAGCTCGCCGCATTCCGTGTGATGTCTACTGATGGCGATTGGTGACAGTTGAACTGACAGGTCGCGTTCTGGGAATGCATCCTAATTAGCGTGGCGACAAACTGCGCGATTACGCGGGATTAAACTGCAAAGCCAGCCATTCGTCAATGCGACTAAAAATTGCCCACTTACGGGGTAAACAGACACATCGTAACGAAGCGGATACGTTGAAACACGGATTCGCATCTTCGAGTGATAGGTCTACCTTTCAACCCAGTTCGCACTTACACGCCGTTCATGGATGTGTTATTTTTACTCGCTGATCACGACGTTTTGTTAGCAAGCACTTCACTCTCTTTGCGCTTGAAAAGCATAAATAGGCCTGTTGGTTTTTCGACGGGAATAGGGTTAGCTCAGATTGTTACGTCGTTCTGCCGAATTTTTAGAATAGAGGTATTTTGTATTAGCAGACTTGAATCCGCAGCAGTAAGGCGTTCATGAAATCGTTAATTGATCCAGAAATAGTCTATTAATATTTTGTTTTTATTTCAAGCCCACCTATTTTTTGGCTGATTTTAAGCCTACCCTTTTTTCTTCTTACAGTTTTTGCTTATGTCATTTTTTACCCAAACCTGGATTGTGGGAATGTTTGACAACATTACGACAAGTGTACAGTAGGCTTTCGAATATTATGGACTAGACTGCAACTTGTTGCAGATTTGCTGCATACTTTCGATCTGTGAGGATTTATCGTACAGTTTGTTGTACAACATCTTATGCGACAAATTCACGACAAGTGAAGTAGACGTAAGTGGAGTTTCGCCTTGTGACATTAACAACGTCGTTCTATTGTTGTAGATGGATCGAGAATCAGAAACTGCTGATGAACATTTCAGCGAACGATCTTCGCCTCTACCCTCAGCTAACACGATTGTTAGTATACTTTCACTTTTCACCTACCTATATCGCTATATCAACATCATTCTTATTATCATCATCATTTTGTCTGCTAAAACTTATTTCTAAAACTTGTTTTGAATATTTATATAACTCGGTAATTTCTATAATATTTGCAGCTTTTGACCATCTATCAAAAAATTGTTATCCCAAAAAATGAATTCAGTGATGCACGAATATGCTCAATAAATACACAAAATAATAAAAATAAGTCAGATATCTAATTTATCTAATACCCATTTACCGTGGCAACTGAGCCTATTTGGTGCATCGGCGACATTTTTGCCAATCGACTTCGAGCTATTTCTGTTGTTCTGCTGTAATCTTTCCCGGTATCGAGATGCTATATATAGCATCTGATGCAGCCGGTGGAACATAAATGTCCCACGGTAAGACTGCGGTGGTGGCTTTGGAAAGATTTTCTTCGTCAGTTGCACAGTATCTGAAGACGCGAAAATTAGAACGACTGCACGTTAGTTACGAAATTCTTACCGTTCTCTAGAATACAGAATTGTTTAGTTTTGTTATTTAGCCGTCTCATTGGCCGCATTACGCCTTTTGCCCGTCCGTTTCTCTGTCCGTCTGTCCTGTACCGGCTTATAATCGTGTGACAGCCGGATGCTACGGTTATCAAGAAACACTCTATGAAAATTCACAGCTCCGTATTGGTTAATAATTATGTTTAACGCTTACGAATTCAGCCAATAGCACAGACAGTCGCGTATTATATCGGTACCAGCCTCCGACATATTTTTGCCAGCCATTTAACTTGTGTTAACTTCAGTGATGCAAGTGATGCGAATTTGTTGCATAGAACGAAATAATTAATTAAAAATTTCGAACTGGCCGCCTTCTCGGAAGACGGAGGAAAGAAAGCGGCCTAAATTTGTTGCAGGATATTTTCTCGGGAAGATATCTTTTCTGGCTACTCGACTGTAGGTATTAGAGCAACACACCTGCCTATCTTCATCGAACGTCGGGGAATGTCGGATAATTGGACGCTAATGGATGCAGTATAAATACGAACGTATCAAGATTAGTGTCATTAACGTTGTAATTCGCAGATTTGCTGTTCTTGTGATAGGCACACGATGACGGAATTCTCTCATTTTATTCAGACTGGCGCCATTTTCGTCTTATTACATTGTCGCCACTGAATTTTGCATCGATCCGCTTTTCGCTTTAAGCCCGTTTTTTGTAACCAACACCTGCTATCTTTGCCGTCTGAGAAAGTCTTTATGCGACGACATATAAAGTAAACAGAATAAATATACACAAACTCCAAGAAGAAAATTATAAATGTGGAAAAGGAAAAACATAAATATGATTGGCTTATATCATACAGTTGATTAATTCTGAACTAAGTACACGAAACAATCATTCGCACATCTTCCCACAACGACTTATAATAGAAATAATCAAGGCTTAAGTGTAGAGTTTTAAATAAAGGAGTAAAAAGTGAAAATAGCGAAATATGTACTCGTAATGTGACGAAGACGTACGAGATTGTCATTAAAAGAAAAAAATAGGCACAGAAGGAGGTGACTGATCCAGTAAATGAGTCTGACATGACAAAGGATGGTGTAGCTTGGGTACGGGTAAACTTACCAGTTTGATAATGAACTCACCGCTGTCCCAAGGATAGGGAGAAGCATAAATAGTGAATTATTTCCTTGGCAGTTATTTAATGTATTCCGTTAAAACAGCTGGCGGTCGACACTCAGCCGGTGCTCGGTAACAAAATAATTAAGCAAGCAGCCCAGGTCATCGACAGAGCTCTGTTACCGGCTTGGACATAACCTTGAATGACGCCGGATGAACAGTCCGTCGCTTTGTGTGTGGCGTCGCTCGCTGCCACCATGCACCAAGCCACCAACGTCGTTTGTTCGTCCATTTCACTGTATTGGGATTAATGCCACGGGGCCCGAGCCTGGGTCTAGGCATCGCTTCCAATCCATTGACTCAGTCCATCCATGAACGACGCCAGAGTCATATAGTTAGCCGGTTCTAGGACGCTTTGGCGTTGGGACAAGGTCTAAGACGGGACTGTTCGGTGACGGAGAGAACACGTTTTTGTTGTTGGCTTTCTGCTAATATTTAAACAAAGTCTTAGCTTTCTGATAATCGGGCTCGGGATCTTTTTAACAAAGTTTACTAGATTTGGCACCGTCTAAATATTGCATTACTCGTACATGAGAAGAAAAACCCGAGCCAATCCTTACGTCTCCGTTGACATCTATTCTAACTCCCCAGATCTGCTTCTATGTTTACCTCCGCCAAAAAGGTAATGTTTTTGCCGGTTATTGTTTGTTTGTTTGTTTGTGAGTCTGAAAGATAACTCAAAAAGTTATGGACGGATCTTTCTGAAATTTTGAGATAATGTCGGGCATGGCATAAACTACAAATGGTTCAATTTTGGGCGTAATCCGGCAGGAATCGTGGATTCTGGATCACTTTGAAAATTTCGTTACCATTACGTTAAAGGGGGCATAAGGAAACCGCTGGCAAAGCGAAGATGGTGACGCCACCTGGCGAATAACATTGCCTTGGCGGAGGTACCTGCGGGCTATGACTACTTTCTGGTTTACAAGTGTTTCGACGTTTTCGTAGTTTTTTGGATGTGTAAATGTTTATGTGTTGAATTTACGTTAGTTATGTGCAATGAAATATTCACTTACTCACTTATTTCATTATGTGTCGGCGCTTTGATCCCGCGATGGACGTTGTGCAGGTGACTGATGCTATCGAGTGGCCAAAACGCATCTTGTTCGTCCAAGAATGAAACAAAAGAAATTGAAGTAAACGTTTCTCGGGCCCAAATTTGTTAATTTTTAATACAAAGGGTCAAATTTCAAAGTCACTAAACGTCAGAAATCTTAAGAGAATGACAAAATCTCAGCTATCACACACCAGGAGGCTAGCAACTTGAGTATATCGGTCCCAGAACTGTAGAAAAATAAACTGTAAAATCTTGGCTCACTGTGGTCGCTCGTACTTACGGCGGATTCGTATCTAGAACAAGCTTTTTTCGTGACTGTCAATTACCGTAATTAGAATTGGAGCATGTCGCAACCAGCACTTTGTACCAAGACGTTCCTTGTGTTCAGTGGCAAGCGGAAGCTACCGGAACGTCTTTCGGGCAATACCGTTTACCGTATAGTTGCGTTTACTACGAAATGATTCCCACATGAACCGCTTCAACAAATTGCTGCACACGGTGCGCGTTCGGTCACGCTCATTCTACACGGAGGCTTTCCTCGATTCTGTCTCGTGATGTGGGTTTACTCACTGTGATTCCTGGAATGTCTAAAAAGTGGGTTATCGACGCTGAGTCTACAGTGTACTTCTTCTTAGAGTGTGCTCTGCATGCCGAGCTAGACAATAGCCTCCTCATCAGCCAAATGTAAGCCTGACAGACCACCGGGAAATTTCATATCTGGACAACCGTTTACAATATGCGACACAGTCTGTGAAAATGCGCCACAGAAACAGGATGGATCTGAAGACTGATTCCAGCGGACGAGGTCGGCTGCTCATCGACCCTGGCCAGTGCGAAAGTGGTTCAACGTTGACCACAAGCGTCGACGTAGGTCGAATCCAGGAGGTGCTGTGGAAGGGTCCACGATCTAAGTGGTTGATTACATCTGAAGCAGCCCACTTTTCAGTTTATTTTGTCGCGGTGACACTTTTTCTCGTTGTAATTCCTCGAGCTATACTAGACGTCTTGATGTAAGGCGGACTTCAGGGTGGGACTCGATGTCTGATATCAGGGGAGAGTGACAATAATTGAGGACCTGATCTTACTGAGAAGTTGATTTGTTGCTGCCATTCGCCGGATGTGAAATGGAGTGATGTGGCTGACGACTGGCAACCACGGAAAAGGTGAGTAACGTAGCCCCCCGCCGACAGCGTCCACACACAGCGAGCGCCAGGCACGAGTGGCACGAAACACAGCCACATTTCGTGACAGCGGTGCGAAACTGGCCTGCGTGCAGAGCCGCCACAGACCTATTTTGCCCAATCGACTCGGCAATGCTCGTAATCCCTGGCCTCTACCAGCTAACCAGTGTGAGTGTTGGATAAATGGACTTTTGAAGGCTATTTAACACAGCAACTACAAATTAGCTTCGAATGCATCAGGACGCAAAAGTTCAGCCGGTGCCTTGCACACAAAAGAACTGGGCTATTAAATGCGAATTTAATTTGTTCAGCGTAGTTAAATTTTGTTTCAAGACTATTAAAAAGCCTCATCTCTTGATTCTCTTCACTGAAAACTGCAAGTTTGTTTTGTATACTTTGTATTTCGGAGTGTCCGACATTTTAATTGCTGATGAGTGACATTAGCGCTGTGCTTGCGTACGATGCAGCGTAATTATGTTATGATTATGCTACTGTTATTAATTAATCAATCAATTAGTTGTCGTTATATTTATAAAGTACAAATTGTGTCATTCGTATTCACACATGTATGCATGTTTGTCTTCTAGCCATAGCAACAATGGTCACCGATGAGTGACTTGAGATGGAGACAGTGGTTCTTGTCAGTTAATTCACCCGCACCCGAATTAACCGCTAGGGTTAGGCTTAGGAGTAAGGTTGAGGTTAAAGATAAGGTTAGGATTGAGGTTAGGGTTAGGATTAGCAACAGCGTTAACGCAAAAAAGATAATTCGGGTGCGGGTATTAACGGACAAGTACGAGAGAGTTGAGCCTGCTCTTTGCTTTTCGCTAAGCACCAATGTCTGTTTCCAGGACCGTGATTCGATCTGGCGTTCGATGGCTTGACAGAGATGCTTTTCAGTACAATCGTCACCTACAGACGCTGTAAGCAATGCTTTCCATTTTGTTCATCTTGCAAATATTTTTTTTGGTAAACGGTGCTGGAAATCAGGAAGTATCATTAATTTCCGTTTAAGACGACCGTGCTTTTGATTAGTTCTCATCGCGAGCGTCGCAGTCATGGCAACAGCCAAACTCTGAAGCTATGTAAATTGTCCAGTCCTAGATCTTTTCTTTTCATCCCGTCAGCTGAATCAGGAACACACAAGACAAACCTGGACAAGCAACATTATTATTACCGCTGGTTACGATCAGTGGACGTTAAAATTACACGATACACGTCCCACTAAACCGCAACGATGCTGTTTTACAATGATGCCTGGATCTCGGACAGTTAATCCAGGGTCCAGTCGATAGTACAAACTTTAATAAGCTATGCCAGTTATTAAAAACTTATAGATTAATAAACGTCTAGAAAACAATTTCAAACAACGTTGAGATGTATCTCTACGGCCTGTCGTATATTAGCTGTTAAGGCCTAATCAAAAACGTGAAGAAGCCGTAAAGATTGCATTCGAAAGCAGCGTACGATAGGCCGGGGTTATGTTTTAACGTATTTCAATGTTTTTAATCTAACGTTCATTAACGTGATCTAATGTTTTCCCTAACGTTCATTACACTTTAATAACTAATATTGACGTTGCAACGATACTGCACCCTGGATTTTTTACATGAGATCCAGGCATCACTAAAATCAGTGCATTAATATTTACGCGACAAAATAATCGCTAATCTACCGACTTCCCACAGCAACGTACGACAGTGTCTGCTTCCGCGAAAGCAAGTTTTTCTTGCTGACACGGCACGAGACGTGCGATGTTTTGCGCGCGTCGTCGGCTAGCTAGCTCGGGTGTGGCATTTCGTGTGCCGACTGGTTTAACATAATTTAAGCGAACCATAAAATCGGTGGCCGGCGTGAACGAAACTGTTTACCAGTCTACCACAGGTGCGCGGCTAACTGTAAATCTTTTTGCCGTAGATTATTAGACGATCGGCTATTGGTGGTTTATCACTTACGGCTGGGCTGGTTTACTGGAACTAATTCTCACTACGCTGCGTTTATTCCTGCGTGAAAAAATGACCAATGGACCCGTCTGTTCCGGTATTCTGTCTGTTTTTGCAGCAAATCGTTCAACGCTGTTGAATGCAGCACTTGATCGGACACTATTCACTGCGATAATTCTGTTTAAACGCTTCGCAAAAGAAGTGCGTGTTTTTTCTGCCGTGATGATTTTTTCTTGGGTTTATTCGAACAACATTTACGCGTTTTTACGTCAACTATAATATTGATGTTAATCACTAGATCATCTTGCTATAGATGGCGCGCTGTCTACGCGGGATTTCATGAAACTAATTTCGCATTAATTTTAGTTCTTCTACGTTTTTTGTTTTGTCGTGATACAGGACTGATGGCGAGACGGACTGAGGGACGGACAGAGGGACGGGCTAGACACGTAATGTGGCTAACAAGACAACCGCCCGATAATCATTGCAGAAACATCATAAACATTTGTAATAAGTGTGACTGACATTAGCTGCTGTTGGTTTTATAGCAGTTCCGCCAAAATGTATCATTTTTATGTTTTTTTTTCTAAATTCAAACACATAGCATCACTATACAAAACAGTGTCATACAGTCGCTAGCAAATACTCCTTTCCTTACATTCTAAGTGCATATGTGTCGAGTCCCGTAAACCATGAGAGAATACATAAAATAGCGTCACTCCGTGCACGAGTCGTTTGTTGCTTGTGGTAAATAAAAGTACTTTACCGGAAGCAGTACTGGACCGCCCACAGCAAAACAAAATAAAATATTCATTGCGCCATAAATTATTCTGCGGTTCTTTGCTGCTGTGCAGGTTGTCTGCGCGCTGTGAAAGGAAAGGCAGAAGGCGTTGTGCCAAAGTATGGGACGCATGTCAAAATTTGTGTGAAATTAATACACGTTTTGGTGTATTAATGCCCATCACGATATAATTTTTGGAGAGGGAGAGGATGATTCTGTTCTCTCCTGTTAGTTAGAGCGGGAAAAGTTTATTAATATATGACACTAATATGGAAAGTTGAGTAGCCTATATAATTAGGCCCATGATTATCGCCGCATACCAACCGATATTTGAAATAATTTCAGTGGCGCATCAATAATCTTATGTAGCTAATTTTGACGAAATAATTGATCATCAAAATCTTCAAAAAATCATAAATGCTGTTTTATGTGAAATATTATTAATGTGCGGAAACCGACAGACGGCTGTGTTTATTGTGTGATGGTGACACAATCTCGCTGAATTAAAAGCCTGCCAGTTTGATATGAGCCTACCACTGTTTTTTTTAATCAGAGCTAGACTTCAAAGGATTTTGTTTTTGACGAAAAACTGACGAAATGACGAGAACAGTACTGGTGGTCGAGACGAAAATATTGATTTTTGACGAATTTTGACAAAATTTGCTAAATTCAATTTATTCAGCTTAAATAAATAGCTGATGTAAATGATGTTTTTTATTAAAAATAATAACGTATACAACCACGTTTATGCATGATGTGTCATAGTGATCTGCGTTCAAACCAGCTATCCGTGATTTTGTGGTCGACGATACTCAACGAAACGACCATTAACTCTTTGTAAGTATAATTTTATATTGCGTCTTTAGAGCTTGTTACGAGACTGCGCTACAGGTTTGTATTCACATTTGACATTCCGCCGTTTTTACGCTCGACACCAGCTACTGCTGTGGCGCGTCTTAGCCATCGCAATTATGTCCGTCTGTCTGTCCGTACGTCCGTCACACGGGTGGATCAGTCAAGAACAATGCAAGCTAGGATCACCATTTTCACCATCCCCTGTCTGGAAAACTTTAGTTTCAGGATCCATAAGTTTTCCACCAATTTTAAAGGGGTCACCTCCAGCAAGGGTGCTAATTGAGAGGAAGGTAAAATTTGCGATTTCTGGCCAATAAGTCGCTGTATCTTAGAAACGGTGCGAGATAGGGCCTAGGTTACTATTAATCACTAATAGGAAGTCCTACACGCGCTTTCGATTGGCACCGAAACCAATGACCTTAGATGACCTTAAACGCCAAAATGATATTTTTATGGATTTTTGGGGGATTTTGGGCTGCGACACACACTTTAAAATCGAATTGCGCCGAGATCACTAGAAATAGACCAGGAAAACATGCATATGAATTTCTCAGCATTTAACGTAAATTTTAACAGTCCAAGTCTCGACTCTCTAGGTTTAAGGAGGCCTGCGCACAAGGGCATCAAATAGGGGTACCCGCCTAAAACCCGCCTTCATTTTACCGCTGTTGGCTGCGCGAGACCGGTTACGCTCTTTAGCGAGTGTACACAAAACGCTATAGATACTAGCCTTCATAATCATTGTGTCCAGTGTCAATTGCTGGGATCGGTGAGCTTAGATTTTGTTTGCAGTGGGGCTTCATACATGCACCGCTGCCACGCGTTCGCTTTGCGTTAGCTAGGCTTTCTTGTTTTGCTCATTATTACGTTTATTATACTTGTCGAGTCCCAAAACCACTTTTTGTACGATCGTACTTACGTAACGGTCAAGCTTAAGGTACGAGTTGTGGTCTGTCGTCTGTCTTGCCGTCGTCTGTCCGTCGTTTGTCACGGATGTATAACTGTGGCTAAGAGTTAGGTGATGGGGAAAACTTTTTACACGAATGATTAGCCGCGCGTTTTATAAGGGCATGCAAAATTTCAGCGATATAGTGCAACGAAAACATTTTTTAAAGTTCTGGGTTGGATGGTCAGGGGTAGAAAAAATGTGCGTTTTCAGCCGAAAACTGGCTATATCTCGGAAACGGTGACGGTGAGAGATACACCCAAGGTTACTATTAATCACTAATAGAAAGTGGCAAACGCCCTTTGAGATAAAATGAAAACCATCAATCTTAGATGACCTTGAAGGTCGCTGGTAATCAGTGCGGTCGGCTATCCTGTCAACAGCTGGGTTTCTTGTCCGCCACATGACTGGTTACGCGTGCGTGCACGTGCACGCGTATTTTTTTAAATAAATGCTTTATCTTGATATGATCTGACGTTGACTTTTTAGCACTTAATTAATTTGCATGGTAGGAAACGCCATTAAAACTTGTTAACTGGTTACTGACCGGTAGCCAGCACTCGTGATATTTACACTTACAGTAAGTCCCATCGGAGGTGACCCGGCTATGGGTTTAATTGATAATGCATGGCATGCGGTCGTTTTTACGATCGCAAAAGCTGCAAACATCCAGAGTCCAGTTCGTCGCAGACACAGTGTAGAGAGTATTAGTTTTCCAACACAGAAACATACCCGGTTTAAATTAAACGGTAGACGATTGCGGGGAAGACCGAAAAAGCGACGAATTATGTCCATTTCCTATTTTTACGACAACATAAATGTATAATTTACAACAAAATAGAAATAGCAAAACTTGATCATTGGCTCAGCCATCGATGACTTTACTAGCTTTATTTATTAATTTATGTCTCAGTGTTTCTTCTGTCGTCGTTTTATTGCATAGATAGTGATATCGAGGATTTGGGGTATCTCAGGGGGCGTACCGTCGGACATCTCAGTTATACCCATCTAAGTAAGTAAGTAAGTAAGATTATTTAGAAAGGCGCGATTTAACAATAGCCACAATGCGCCGCGCTCTCAACGCCCGAAAAAAGTGTCTTTTAACTGCCGCTTAAACTGTTTAAAGTTAATGTCAGTTTGTCTCAGATGAGCTGGCAGACTGTTCCACAGCCATTGATAATGCATGGCATGTGGGGTCGTTCTCTCTGCGGTAACCGTGAAATTGACATTCATGTGCGATGTGAAGTTCAGCTACGTCTAGTCAACCTGGAAGCATGCCGCATCATTCCTGCTGCCGAGTGTTCCTTTCCTACATTCGTCTCCAATTAATCGTCAGTCGTTAAGCTAGCTAGCCACGGGCCGCCAGACAGCAGCAGTAAGACGCCACTGAGAGTAAAATGTTACGCTTTTTACTAACCGTCTGGAACCATACTCCGCGGTCCAATAGTCAGTCTCTTGACCTATTACGCCATTCCGACAGCCCTGGATTTGCGGACGTGTTATGCGGTCAGAATTTATCGCTGTTTATACAGTAGCACGCCGATATCTTGGACTTCTTTCTGACTGAACATCAATTATCCATCCGTTTATAAATGCATCCACAGCTTGTGATTTAAGCTGCCTAAAACAGTGAATGCATTATGCAGCTATGCACAAATGTGTGCGCTTATTTATTTAGTTAGTGTAGATAGTTAGTTCGTTCGAGGTTGTTACAGTTAACGCGCGCTATATAAATTATTTACTTACTTACTTACTTCAGGTATCAAGACCTTCAAGAACGCACATGCAGGCTAACTTTAGCCTACATGTGGATCAGCCACACTTCCTGGTACTTTCGAGCATATTTTAACGTGAAAACTCAGCCTCGTCTATGCCATCTTGCACCCCTGATTAGTTTGCGACATACGGCGCTATTGTGTTTTGAATTTTAATCATTTTGATCGCTTAACTGATTAATTAAAAAAGAAGCCAGATCTAGAAAACAGTTTCGACACACTGTGACTAACCGTTAAAACGCGCCGTCTAAGCTTTCTTGTTTACTTTTTTATCAGCGGCAGATCCGTAATTTTGGTAGGAAGAAACGGGATCATATCATCTGCCAGCCAAAGTCGATTTCAATTTCCCTGGGTTCCCAAACAGACGTGCCGTGTCTGTCCATTGTCGTCAGAGGCTAAGTTGACTCGCTTGACTTACTTAATAGGTCTATATTTTGCTGGGGCGCGTCAGTTTTTTGGGGCTATCGAGTTTCTTCGGCGGCTCGATTTCGGGGAAACAGAATAAGCTGCTTGCCGCAATCTCTTGCAGCGCGGACGGGCGGTTCGATGGCACTGGAAATAGTTCAGATGTCAAGCGACCCATGGAGTGTTGTTCGCGGTCTGATATTCTTTTTAGAGAGATTTATTGGGCCTATTGCAGCGATGCTATTCTCTCCCTCACGACCCGCGAGCTTCATCGTCCGCTCACATTACCGCATCGGCGACTGCGGGTGAACGCTGCCCAATGGAAAGAGATGAGCAAAATAATAGAAATAGAAATCGAAGCGTTATTACATCCGCCAGGGAGGTTATGTTTTTGTCAGACTTCGTTTGTTTGTCTGTTTGTTTGTCTATCTGTCTGTCTGTCTCTGTGTGAGCAAGATAACTCAAAAAGTTATGGACGGATCTTTCTGAAATTTTGGGGAAATGTTGGACATGGCATAGACTACAAGTGATTCAATTTTGGGGGTGATCCGGCAGGAATCCTGGATTCTGGATCACTTTGAAATTTTCGTTACCATTGCGTTACAAGGGGCATAAGGGAACCGCTGACAAAGCGAAGATGATGACGGCACCTGGCGAATAGCTTTGCCTTGGCGGAGGTACCTGCGCTCTCCGAGTGCTTTCTCTAGTTCTGCGTGTGTTCGGATCATTCTGTCGGTTCGGTTTTGTTACGCGTCTTAAAGCGTGTACAGAGCGAACGAAGTGAAATGTAGTGAAATGGAATGAACTCTCAGTTCGTTCGCTTTTTACACGCAACCAAACAGAGTTTTCAGTATACAGCGCAGTCCAGTTCAGTTATGTATATCTGTACCCGCCTTCAGAACACTTTTGCCGTTTGGCTATCACTAAACAAGAGTGATGTCACGAAGAACGCTAGACATTATCAGTCAATCATTCTTTTTAGACTAAGACGAAAGCAGTTTACTGTATATGCAGATTACAGTATAAACATGGTATACAATATTACAATATAAACATAATATAAGTCGAACAGCAGCCAACTTAAAATAACAGAGAAAGCAACAAAAACACATGGAAACAGAGTGAGCCCAAAAAGTAAGTGATGAAGCTTTTTGTTGTGATCAAAATGTTGGCCGATTTTCAAAATTATTTCACTACCATTTTAATGACATATTTGTGAAGTACTTTGGTCCCGTAAAGTAAAAAGGAGTTCGTTGAATACGACGAGTTTTATCCATCTCGAAATTGCAAACTACCGGGACGCCGGCAAGCGATTGAAAACTATCCGGATAGGAATACGAAGAAGTGGGCGAATCCGCGTAACCAACAACAGCCAGTAAAGTACGTGACGACCCGTGCGGCGGCCTGGATTTCAGAGATCTGACTGACGACCATGTAAAATGACGGATGGTGTACTGACGATCCATCCACGGTCTATTCCAGGCAGTCCCACTGGGCCACTGTTAGGCACAGGTTCCACACAACACAACGGACGCAACTTACGTATTGTACGCAACGTACATGTACGCAACGCAAGAATAGACACCGTCTTGTCGTGCTCCATCTATGCTATGTCCGTCTCTCTGTCTGTCTGTCCGTATGTCACGGACGTATTGTAGCTAAAACGGTGCGAGACACGGCTTAAGTTGCTGTTGATCACTAATAAGAAGTCGCATATTAGCTTTCAAATGCCATAAAAATTATTGACCTTGAAGGTCGGTACTGCAGCTGGAACTTTACTTAAATTTTGTGCAACTTTCTTAGCACTTTTATCTTTGCATTTTTGGTCGTTGCGTCGCCTGCGTCGATTGCGTAAGGAAAGTAGCCTGCGCAAGAATCTTGCGTTGCGTTCGTTGCATTGGATGGAAATCAATCTTCACTGTACATGTACCGGCTAGCGGTGTGGCGCAATCGGTTAATTTACTTCGTCGTTGGATGCAATCACAAATCGACAAATGACGTATGCGGGCACACGCTTGCCTACTTTGCGCCTCGTTAGCGCTTCGTAATGAACGGTCAATGTCTGTTACAAAAGTAGTCCACGATACATTGACCTACCAACGACCGAGCCGACGAAAGAAAAACGTCAACATTTTTGCCGGCTGCAGACAAAGTTAAAGACTTTTTTTAAGCCGATCGATTTCGCCATTGATTATTCGTCACCCGCTAACCGTTTTCCACTACAACTACGCTTACGCTTGCACTTACGAATTTCGATTCCCGACTCTACAGCTGATGCTTTTAAGACGAAACTAAAACACTATCTGGCGTAGTCATTTCAAGGAATTAATAACAATTGGCATAAAAATGTGAATGGTGCATCAAAACCGTTTAAATTTTGTTTTTCTTTTATTATTGTAACAAACTATTGTACTGTTTTATCCAATCATTGTGTATTAGCGAATAACTATAGACATATCACATAATATCACAAAACTGAATTTTTTGGCAACTTAACGTCGAATAATCCTGTTGACGTTTTACCTTTTGTTCGCAGTAGAGAAAATTTCACATCGTAATGTCCTTTCTCATACCAAAACGGGGAAGAGCAGTATCCCTCTAAGCTTCCAGCCGGTCAGTCCGCCCGTTTGTCTTTTTTCGTTGTTTGTTCTTGGCGCCGTTGTACATCAATCTGACATCGAATCGCTGTCCGTCCTGCAGATTTTTGTACGTCGTCGTCAGCGAGGCGTGACAGATGAAAGGCAACCAGCGCCGCCGCCAGTAGATGTCGCTAGCAGCGTCTCGGTACTAAAGAGAGAGGCGAAATTGTGTATCGCTCGGACGACGACGATGAAGCAATATTGGATGGTAGTGGGGCAGCTTAGCAGTGGCGTAAATGTGAATTTGGGGTGGCCTAGCCTCTCTTTTCTTCCCCATTCTTTTTTTCGTCCTTCCTCCTTCACTTTCCTCCTCGGGGGTACATTTGATAAACAAGAAATCTCAGCTAATGCTCATGAGACGCGCGAGAGCCTATAGCACTTTCTGTTCGCAGGTAATCTTGGTCCATCTGCGTCCATTTCGTCGCAATTCACTCCTTTGCAGCCAAAAATTGCCAAAAAATCAGTAAAAACCAATATTTTTAAGAATCAAAGTCATTCAAGGTCATCGATGTTGATATTCCTAAGAAGCTCGTCGCCAGTGCTTGTTATGATAATCAGCATGTCTGTACCTATCTGCAACTATTTTCACGCTAGACAAGTCAATTTTTGACTTCAGAACAGGCGACCTGCAGCACTTTCTGTCTACACTGCAGTGACATGCGGAATTCTACATATATAGGCCTAGTATGTCTACACGTAGACAGTGTGAAGAACCTAGGCCTATAGGAAACAATGACGCCACCACCGCAGTATACACTGTGTCTCAAAAAAAAGCATGTGACTACATTTTTTGCAATAACTTGAACAATGAATGTCCGATTATAATAATTTTTGGCACACTTATTAATGAGAATATGTGTCATCGAATGGTGGTTTCAT
>Ga0209367_1005638_pt1 | contig 17333 bp, 7 predicted proteins | sample WorMetLIZISLAND2_FD_187412 | JGI IMG/M metagenome (GOLD analysis project Ga0209367, IMG submission 187412) | Marine gutless worms symbiont microbial communities from Max Planck institute for Marine Microbiology, Germany - Olavius geniculatus... ... | reverse complement strand
TTTGTGCCTTCAAAATATGTTCCATCAAATCTTGTGTTTATTTGGGCATACGCATATTTTTTGTGTCTCAGTTAGGAGCCCACCAATCAAGCTGTGCACAAGGGCCTCCCGAATGCGACCCGGGTCTCCGACAAAGTCTGGTCTGGTCGGGTGGGTCTGGTCTGGTCGCACTAGTGGGTTTTGGCCTTTACCGTTCACCCACAATACTGCATGATTTGCTTACCATAGTACGTTATAACCCTTCAATGTCATCTAAGGTCAATGATTTTCATCTAATCTAACACGGCGTATGCGACTTCATATTTAGTGATTAATAGTAACCTAGGCCCTATCTCTCACCGTTTCCGAGATATGGTCATTTTTCGTTGGAAATGCACATTTTTCCTACCCCATGTCCATTCAACCCCAAATTTGAAAGTGTTGCCTTTGGAGTAGATGACTGAGATTTTGAATGCCCGAGTTCAACACCCATGGCTACTTATTCGTGTAAAACTTTTCCTATATGCCCTACCCGTTAGCCACAATACATCCGTTACAAACGGACGAACAGAAGGACGACAACCATGCCAATAGCTCGACCGTTACTAAAGTACGGTCGGCTAAAAATGACTAATCTCGTGATTGCGCGTTAATTTCTACGGTTCTGCAGCAAATCGCGCAGAAAAAAACACTGTGTCTGCTAAAAATAGTCGTACCTTTTTCACGCAGTTTTGTTTGAATTCATCCAGCTGCAATGCAGCACACACAGGCAAACGCAAACCTAGCACAAGTTTTCTTTAGAAGAAACATGCCTAACAATAATTGTGACAATAAAACTGGCCATTGTCATCGCTAAAATTTGGTGCGACGACAATCTCATTCGCCTCTGTGAAAAATTTCCAGCCGTCTGTAAAGAAATTCTAACTTTTATCCCTTATTTTTAATCCACGACGTCGATCTGGACAAATGCTTCAGTTTTACAGCTCACGTGGCCTCATACTGCACAGTTCATGTCTGACATAAAAAAAATTCGCCAAGTTACCGGTACCCTAAAATGAATACTTGCGCACTATCAATCAATTTTAATGAAAACAGGTTTGTTATTATAAATATTAACAAGTATGCCTACTGCATGATTAAAGATCACACAATGTAACCAAATAGTTACAAAATTGTAAAAATGTTTAAAGGGTGTCATTTTGATGTATTTTTAGTTGCCGAACAGTGACTGGGCTTTTAACTAATAGGCCCCTAATAATATCTGTGAGACTTTATCATAATGGCCTTAAAACAAATAATGGCATTAGAACAAATAGCACTATTAGTATACTGCTGAGCAAAGTTATTAGTACTCCGTGCACAGTAAGCGCATCACCTGCTGGTTCGTTCCCGGTGCGGAAGACGTACCAGCAGCAGACTTTGATGCTGGACTCTACACAATGTCAGCAGACGGAGTCATCACTATTAAAAGGTGGTGTTATAGCTCTTAATGGAAACCCATTCTAGAACTACGGAGCGCCACCTGCCGTATGGGATCCCACAGTGTTACCTGCTATCTGACACAGGTGAATGACGCCCCGCCTTAACCCCAGCCAGATAGGCCGGTACTTGATTTACCTACCCCGGAGGGATGGAAGACTGAGTTGACCTAGGCAGCTGGTTACATACCGAGATGGTTTACCTGCCCGCAGACAGTCACTCATCCAAGTAATAACCCGGCTCGGCGGAAAGCAACTTCGTTGATCGGAAGAAACGCGTTGCCGCAACGCCACGCCACCAACCTAGAATTCATTTTAGCTCCTTAAACTAGCAGACAGGTAAACTAGTTTGATTATATTTATTTAAGCTGAGCGTTTTCTGCGAGTTGTTAAGGTTATTTGATTTTGATGTCAACACGACACTTTGTGACAGACAGTGGCTTAAACATTCGACACTGCACTGAATGGTGTTATCGTCAACGCACGACTGACATGTATAATTATAGCGTAGGCTTACTGTAAATTAATCTGCATAACAAAAATGATCTGAAACATGACACAATCTCCTTGGATACAATCTATGATGTGATGCCGACCTATGCTGTTGTATTTATTGCGTACGTCAAAGTGTAGACCTACAACTTACTGATTTTGGCATGCTGTAGTTGGCGAGTAACGCGGCCGACAATTGAGGATCACTCAGAGCTGTTGATGAAGAAACAATTAACGAACAAACCTAAAAGTGATAAAACTATGGCTCAAAGCTTTCTTCGGTGACTGATACGACAGTAGTGACGTCACTATTTTTATTACGTACATAATAGGGTTTACTCATCATCGTCATCGTCTTCATCATCATCAGCAGCAGCAGCAATATCAGAACGCCTAGTCGGCGGTAGACCGTTGCGCTGTCCAGTCTCCACCATTCACAAGGATGTGTAGGCCTACTGTACTCGTATAGGCCTACCCTCACTTTGTTCGTGGACTTAAACGGGACAGTTTCCAGGCGTTTAAAAGTCGTCTAAATACTGATGATGCTATGCCGATTTGGTGTAGAATTTCTGGCGAGCAAGACTATAGTGGCCGCTCGAATCTTGGTCGCTGTCTAAGCAGTCATAGGCCTATAGGAGGTACAATGCACATGTAATTATTGTAGCCTGCAGCTCCGGAGTCAAATGTCATGAAGGCAAATGGCCAGTTCGCGGCGTCGGACGTGAACAAAGCTGCGTCGTCGGAATCGGCGAACATCCGTTGGCTGACGTCAATGCCAAGTGCTGACTGCTGAAGAGCAGTCCAATCTATGGCAAACCAGAAAAGAAGCCGAGATGTCGCTAGGATAACCGACCGTATTGGCTGGGTCATCTAAGGTCGATGATTTTCATGTCATTTAAAAGCCAATAGGCGACTTCCTATCAATGATCAATAGCAACCTAGGCCCTCTCTGGCCTTCTCACCGTTTAGCTACAATAGCGCGTAACGGCCTTCAAGGTCATCTAAGGTCAATGATTTTCATCTAATCTGACAGGACGTATGCCACTTCCTATTAGTAATTAATAGTAACCTAGGCCGTATCTCTCACCTTTTTCGAGATGGCCAGTTTTCCGTTAACATAATGCATTGTCATCGATTTATATGTCATTTGAAAGCCAGTATGCAAATTCCTGTTAGTGATCACTAACAATCTAGGCCCTATCTTGCACCGTTTAGCCACAGTACATCCGTGACAAACGGACAGACGACGGACGACAACTATGACAACAGCTCGACCGTTACTTAAGTACGGTCGGCTAAAAAGCATAAAAGCAAGAATGCATTCTTGCCGAACACCGGACGATGTGTGAAACCGATTTGACAGCTTCCCACCGATCGTCACACAAGCAGTTGTGAAACTGTGGAGATCTTGGATGAATCGAATGAGAATGAAGAAGACTTCTTTGCTGCCAATACTACCGATAAGGCGTCGCGTTTGACGGAGTAAAAATGATAAAATTGTTGACTTGATACAATAATAAGGCCAGGATATTTTACCGGCTGCCGGTCAAATAGTCAGTACGTACAATTAACTATGCATAGAGAGAGTACAGGATGTGGCAAAAAAGTAAGCCTCTAACTTCTGTCCATTGTATTTGTCATATATCGACCGATTTGACGCGCGATAGCAGGTACTGCTATAGCGCGTCTTAGCCATCGCAATTCTGTCTGTCTGTCCGTCCGTCCGTCTGGCACACGGGTGGATCAGTCAAAAACGTGCAAGCTAGAATTACCAAATTTTCACTGTCGGCTGCCCTGAAGACTCTAGTTTCAGGAACCGTAAAGCTTTTCCATAAATTCAAAGGGGGTCACTCTGAACAAAAGCACTGAATGAGAGAGTGTGGGAAAAATGTGTGATTTTTAGTGAATAAGTCGCCGTATCTCAATAACGGTGCGAGATAGGGCCTAAATTACTATTAATCACTAATAGGAAGTCGTACATTGGCTCTCGATTGCCGCCGAAGTCAATGACCTTGGATAACTTTGAACGCAAAAATAGGAGGTTTTAATGGATTTTTCGGCGATTTTGGCCTGAAAGACATATTTCAATAGCGAATTGCGCCGAAATCATTAAAGATAGACTCGGACAACCAGTGTTCGATATTTTCAGCCTCAACAAGGGCGCAAAATAAGAGGGGGTGAGAAAAATTTGCGACTTTTAGCAATTAAGTCGTTGTATCTCAGTAACGGTGCCAGATAGGGCTTATGGTTACTATTAATCACTAATGGGAAGTCGTACACTTGTCACTGGCTCTCGATTGCCATTGAATTTAATGACCTTGGATGACCTTGAATGCAAAAACAAGGATTTTAGAATGGATTTTTTCGGCGATTTTGGCCTCAAAGACACATTTCAGTAGCTAATTGCGCCGAAATCACTAGAGATCGACTAAAAGAACCAGCGTTCACATTTTCAGCTTTAAAGATAGATTTTAACAGTCCAAGTCTCAACCACCTAGCTATGTTCAAGAAGGCGTGCGATGCACGCGGTCAACAAAGAATAATTTGTCATTTTACTGCTGTTGGTTCGTTCTAGGTAAAAATGCTTGCCGTTCGACATAAACTTATGATTCCAGTAACAAGAAATGTCGACGGGGTTTTAAGGGGTTTTACTTGATGACGTTCAACGACATGATACTGAGACGGCATCGTTTCGACGTTATCGTTGTTCGAATCTCAGTTACCGCCCAACACTATTTTACAAAGCCGTGGTACTTTTACCCAAAGCCTATTACCCAAAGCCTATCGAGTTTTACTCTATAGGCTTTGCTTTTACCAACAGACCTATACATTAATTTTGCTTTCTAAAAGGGTATATACTATATATCTGTGTTTACCGGTATGTGTCTTGCGGTGTCCTGCGGTTTTCTTGCACATCCTGAAATGTTAGTATCGCCACTTAACCGTTATAATGTGGCTACATAATGCTCTAAAATTAAAGAAAACTTATAGTTTTACTGTTTTCAGCACTTTTAGTGGTTATTCAAAGTGTCCTGCGACTGCGGTGTTCTGCAGTGTCCTGCGGTTTTTAGTTATACCCATTATAACTATTCTTTGCCAAATTTGTTATTTTAGGTTCTGTTAAAAGTAAACAAGAGTTTTTGGTAACATCAAAAATTAATACAAATGGATGACGAGGAATTGCAGGCTATTCGTGCACAACGAATGGCTCAACTCCAGAACCAATACGGGGTAAGTTGTTTGTACAGCGTTTTATCAGCACAAACACGGTCTATTGCTCATTTTCTGTGATATTACATAAACGACTTGCCACAGGAAGCGACTGTTTGATCTGCTGAGAAATTAAGTACACATGAACGCTATATGTTACAACATGACTTGAGCTTTTGGAATCTTTAGCATATAACTGGATCATGTCACTAGCAACACTTGACTTGCAGGTCATCAACAACTCCCAAGTGTTTACAACTACTATCGTCCAAAACTGAACAGTATAAACATTTGTTCTTTGTGAAAGATGTAATAGACTGCAATCATCTGGCGGACAACATGGTTGATGCTGCATTGTGTGAAGAATTCTCGAGCCATCTGGCTCCAGTCCTGCTTATAGGTTTGCTGTGTACTCTTCGGTCCCTCCTGCTGTGTCGTTGCCGTTATTGGTCCTGCAGAATATTTCATCAGAAACGAACATACTTGTATTGTTATTTATCAGCTCAGTAGTTTGATAGCAAGTGATGCATGCAGTGCTGGCAAGTTCTCAGAAAGAACTACCGCACCTGATGGACAACCTCAGCAACGTCACAAGCAAGAGTGGAATGAATTAACATCAAAAAGACAAAAGTTTAATGAATGAATGAATATGTCAATTTATATAGTGCCCAATTAGAGAAGACCTCAAGAGTGCTCGCAGCCAAATAAATGAGTTTTAAGTTTTTCGCAAAATGTATCTCTGGACAGTGATGAAGTCCGCAGGTCGACGGGGAAACTGTTCCAAGTGGCCGGGCCAGCCACAGCAAAGTCCCTCCGACCGATCGTGGTCCTTGTGCGCGGCACGATGAGTGCCCCGCTGTTTGCCGACCGCAGCTGCCACCTGCCGACGACAGACGAGACCGGGGTGCACACATCTGTTAAGTATGATGGCGCCAGCTATGTGTTATGTGTAAGTTATGTGTATATTACATCACGAAAATCATAAGCTAAAGGTACTTGTTGATTTACAAAGGGTGGAATGAGTTGTACAGTTTTAAGTACTTGGGAAGTATTGTTTCAAGTGATGATTACTGTGAGAAAGATATGTGCAATAGAATTGCCATAACAAAGCAAGCCTTTATGAGCAAAAAATGGCTGCTAACTGGAAAATGGGATTTACAACTGAAGAAAAGAGTAACGAAATGTATAGTGTGGAGCATTGCTTTTTTTGGTGCTGAGACATGGACACAGGCCGATAGATAAAGGTTAACAGCATTTGATATGGGTCTGTAGGAGAAAGAATAAATCAGCTGGGTCGACACTTGTAATGAATGATGAAATGCTGCAGAGAGTTCAAGAAAACAGGAGCATCTTGGATGCATTACAGCAGCACAAACTCAGGTGGATGGAGCACATCCTGTGACATGATTTGCTGCTGTGGGATATAATGGAGGGCAGGATGATGGGAAAAGCAACAAGAGGGTGAAAGCACCTTCAAATGCTCAGCGACATCACAGGCAAATACTGTGTCACTTTGAAGAGAGTTGCAAAAGACAGAAGCAGATGGCAGAGGAGTTTGTCATACACCTGCCATTACCTGCAGAAGACCAAAGAGAACAGATAAAGAGACAGAAATACATGCAGAGCTGTTCTGCACTTACTGTGTACTCACTGTGTACAGAGCTGCTATCAATGCTGGCCACTTAGGTAATGGTATACACCCACTCAACACACACTGTGAGCTGTAGATGACTGTGAACGGTTCAAGAGATGACTGAAAACACAGTTGTTTGATTGAGGCTGTGGCACCTAGTGGCTTTCTAATATTAGGTGCCATGCATAAATTCACATTCTTGTTGTTATTATTATTAGTAGTAGTACAGTAGGTAGTAGTAATAGTAGTAGTAATACTAGTAGAATTTTTTACATATGCAGAAGTTTGCTGTGAGCTTGTAATTTGTGTGACTGTCAGAAGTGTTGTAATGGTGCTGGTTTGTTTATATGACTTGTGTTAGGCTGGTGGAGGCCAAACTCCGAACCAAGAACAGCAGGAAGAAATGCGTAGGAAGCAGGAAGAAATGAAAAACAGCATACTGGCTCAAGTTCTAGACCAGGAAGCACGCTCAAGATGTAAATAACATACTGTTTGTTTATATTGATTTAGGACTACTTATTGCTAACTGGTCATAATGGAGAAAACCAAAGTCTCGTGGTCTGTTTATGACTAAAACTAAGTCTCAGAATGCATGATGTAGACCAAGATCTATGCAGGTACACTTTGGAATCTGTTTAACAACATTTGGTAAATTTTCTCATCTTTTATGTTAACAGTGAATATTCAAAGTTGTAACATGATTATGTCAGTTTACTTGTGATGTTGAAACTTCAAAAATAGTATTTGCCATGCTGATATCGTCAGTAGTTACTAGTCAGAGATAAAGTAAACAGATTTTCTGTTAGTCTCTTCAGTGTCTATTTAAATAGACTTGAGTAGGCCAGATGTCTTTTCTGTTTTCCTTGTTTTTCTTGTGCTTTCATGCTGACTGAATTGATAACACTTTTTTTGTTAAACGATATCTCAGAAACTATGAATCTGTGATAGTTCTGAAGCTGCATGTGTAGATAGAGTACTGTATGTGCCTGTCCTAACATTGTTGATTTGGATAGAATTAATGTTTCATGAATTGTTATGTATAACATTTGTAACAGTGAATACAATCGGCCTTGCAAAACCAGAAAAAGCGAAGATGGTGGAGTCTATGCTGATTCAGATGGCACAGACTGGGCAGATTCAGGGCAAGGTTATGCAACAGCTAACATTAATACTTTTGTAACACTGTTTAACATTGTGATTTAGTGACTGTTGTCATTGTATTTCAGATGCATCTTATTTTTTACTCATTGCACTACATTTCTAGCGTAGCAAAGAGGAGTATATGAAATCAGTGTAATGTATTAAATTATTAATATTGAGGACCGACCGACGACCGACCTCCCTTCCTAGAAGAGCCTTCCTGGAAGAACTTCAAATGGCTATCTCGATAACGGTGCAAGATAGATGCATGGTCACAATGGACCACCCATAGGAAGTCGCCACCACGAGTCAAATGGTCTTGTGACTGATGATGTCACGTGACCCCAAAAGGTCAAGGTCGTGACCCCGTTATCTTTGAGGCATCATATGTCCATAACGGTGCCAGATAGATGCATGCATTGAGGTATAACAAGACAAATGGCAACTAGCATCATCGACCATTATTGAAATTTTTCTCCTCAGTTCGTAAAATTTGGCAATATTTTACGAACTTCAGGGAGACAATTTTCAATAACGATCTCGACGCCAGTCACTATTAGTGTAATGATAGTTTGGTTTTAAATAGACGCTGTGTCTCTAGTACATACTAAAAGGAAGAAATAAGCACTTGGAAGAATTGTACAGGAGAAAATAATGCACACGAAGAGTACATTAGATTGGTCACAATCTAATAATATTTCTTGTTTGTTCTTGTGCTGCATTTGGTAGTGGTTGTAAATACCGTAAGTACGAGTTTCCGAGTCGGGAATTCCATTCGGTTCACCTTCCAACTCATATTTACTACTCCGAAATGCGTCGCTTTCAACAGCATGACGATAATTCTGACTTCACGACCTTAACCGTTGCAATGGCGGCTGCAGCAGATGAATTGATCCGTTTGATAGTTATTTTGCGGCAAAAGATGGGTAGAAACATTGCAAAAGTTTGGCAGATGCCTGATAGGCCTACTTTCAGGCAGTATATAGGTCAACATTACCGAACACATCCTACTCGTTCTTACCAGTTGCAAATTGGTATATACCGTAATTACGAGCACTGCTGAACGCAGCATTATATTCACTTATCGCTGGCGTGAGTCCTTATTTTTATTGCTGTTTATGGATTAAATGTTAGCTGTCATATAGTATGAAATTGAAATGGTTGTGCTTGAATGTGTGTGTTCCTTCAGTGTTTTAGTGCTGCTGATTTGTTTATTTGGTTGATAGCAGATAAGGCATCTGGCTCCATCAGTTCTAAAATGAGAAGGATGGATCAGTGAACCAAAGCCCAAATGTGTGTTTTATGTGTAGTGTATAGTTGGGTGGCCGTTAGAGTCTATATTTGTTGTTTTTTAGTACATTTGTGCAGCCTTCCTTCAAGGTCGAGGTCTTGCTCATTTGTTCGTCCATCTGACATAATTATATGGGCTCAGTGGCTCACAGTGTGAAAGAAAAAAAACTAAACCAGAATTAGTGTAAACTTTCTTTAGGACAGGAATAACTGATGTATTAATTTTTAACGCAAAAGGTATAAAAGGTCAAAGGTCAGGGTTAGCCTTTTAGGGTTGTACAATGCAGTGCATAGCTAGGTGGATTCCCATAAGTTGGCTCTGATCCCACATATTTTTCTAGTAGTTCAACTGTTCAATACTGTCTGCATTTTAGTGACAGAAATTCAGTGCAGTATTGCTAAACAGTGATCTGATGATCAGTGGATTTGTGTCCCGCATCCTTGGATTTAGTACTATATTGATGTGTTATATGTCTGTGTGTTGCAGACAAAATTAGACAAAGATAGCAGATTTAACAGTTGAGTTACTACCTTACTGTAATTTATTGGATACTTTAACAACCCTAGATTATTCTGATGTTACTCTGTGAATAGCTGATGGTGTTTATTTGTCTCATAACAGCTTGGAGAGGAGCAACTGAAGTCATTGTTGGAACGAGTGAATGAACGAACTTCAAAGACGACGACAGTCAAGGTAAATGTGACATAACTGTAGCAGGATTTATCACACCTTACACCAGTGATTTTCAACCGGGGTTCCGCGGAACCCCAGGGTTCCACGAGCATCTGCCAAGAGTTCTGCAGCTGGCCAGTAAAAAATAAGCTAGCGTGTGAAATCTCGCCAAACAATGTCGTAGAAATACTCATCACGAAATATTTTGTTCGAAATTGCGTTTCTACGCGTTTATTTTTGCATAGACCAACTCTGCTAAATCATTTTTGTTGTTAGTAGTCTTAGCGTATTTGCATTTTTAGGAGCATAGGCTTTCTATGCACGACATCAGGCTACTCAACTCTGAGGATAAGTGCATTATTGCAAATAAAGATGAAGAAAAGAAAAAAACGCATTGATTAGAGTTAGGCCTATGGTTACGAAATCGTTTGACCATTTACTTAATGAATTCAATTTTTTAAACACTATGCTAAAGCAAATTAAAGAGACACATATCTTTAACGAGGAGGTCCACATGATAAATTTTTTCAGTTGGTATGGTGGGGGCTAAGAGGCCATCGACGACCGCCTCGCCCGTCGTGTTACGTTAAATACAATACCTGTTAATGTGGTCAAATTTAATATTGGTCATCTTTGCTTGCTTTGTCGTCCTCACAGAGGCTCTGCTCTGCTAGGAAAGTCAGTCCGTTAACACCCTGTAGCTTCTATCTCGCGTACGTCGCTGGACGCACGGATCAATGCATGGGGTTCCGTGAGTGACCTCCACGCTTGTTCAGGGTTCCGCGGCAACAAAAAGGTTGAAAAACACTGCCTTACACGATAGTGTGAGTGTTGTAAGGACAACCCTCAAAGTCTATGGGAAAATGCAAAATTTGACCCTCAGCCAACCAAAAACCCCTGAACCAATCATCACAAAATTTGAATGGCATGATTATGTCGGGGACATCTACCACCAAAAAAATTTGGGCTCAATCCGCCCAGGGGTTTTTGCTGCCCATATAGGTGAAATATACAACCCTCCCGTGTTCACATGTTTACTTTGTTTGGTTCTTGCACTCACCTACAAGCGAGTCCATTGGACCGAGTTTCACGCCTCAAACGATTTTAAACGATGTGGTTCTGCGCAAGGAAGTGCCTTTTAAAGGTTAAAATTAAAAGATTTAATTTTTGACTTAATTATTTGAAAAATTCGAAAAAATTACAATGGTGCCTATGGGGAAAATTTTGAAATTTTTTAAACTGTTATAACTTCGGTTGTGAGCAAGATAGAGTCGTAATTTTTGGTTCTGTGGTATGGTTTTCAGGGTCGGCCTAATTAACAGTGACATTTATATTTACCCCCGATTGACCCCCGTTGCCATGGCAATGAAATTTGGGACAAAATTGGCTATAACTCGGTTTCTGTAAGAGATATCTGCGAGATTTTTGCGCCTGTAGGGGTTTTTTGGGTATGGGCCATTGAATGCTGCCAATCATATTTTCCCCCGACCGATCCCTGTTGCCATGGCATAGAAATTTGGGATAAAACTGGCTATAACTCGGTTTGTGTAAAAATTATCTGCAAGATTTTTGCATCTATAAAGGGAATTTCGGAAATGGGTACCAATAGTCTATGGTCCAATTACTTGAACTAGCAAGTGTGCAGTGCATTATCTTTACTAAATCATATCCTTGTGCTATTGCTCAAGTTGGCAGATTGTACTCAGAATTTTAATTCTGAAGAGATTACTTGAGCAACCACGTTGTTCTTTTTGCATTTTACTGGTTTATTTACTGATGTTAAATGGTGTAATGCTGGATTTTTCATACCACTAACTATTAGTACTATGGACTATTTGTACCATTGATGGACGATTCGTATCATCAATGGATGGACCATCGTTAATTAGGGCAGTCTTGGCTGAAAACATATCTCATGTCAAAGTCTTTTAATTTCTGTCTATTTTTCTCCCATGGTCATGAAATAATCACGAAGAAACTAGCAGCCAGGTAATAAAAAATATATCTGAGTAGTCTCACGCAAAAGGAGTTCCGACTAAGTGTAAACCCTGATGAGTGATGATAAAGATAAATAATACAAATAATCCAGCATTGGTACCAATAGTCTATGGTTCCAAAAGTTCAATTAGTAAATGGTGCACACCACACACTGAAGTTGATTGTTATTGTGCTTCAGTTTGATCGACGGCGAGCCGCGTTAGATTCGGATGAAGACTAATCTGGTGCTGATATTTACTTCAATATGCCAATACCATCAATATGCCATCAACCATTGACAGACTGTGTGCTTGTTTCCATGAAACTGTTAAGAACATTGTACATAACAGTATTGTCTGTTTTGCAAGTTTTTTGTAGCTCTTCATTTATTTATGTTATGCACTTGTGTACACAACTTCATTTGCTAGTTTGTTGTGCGTGTTATTTGTTCATTCATAGCTGTGACACAGTGTAATAACACCTCCGACCACCGCTGATCCGATGCTAGTGCTTTTCCTATGCCATAACATGCTGTATCCGTTTCATTTTGTATTGCGCTGTTTTGTGTTAATTGCGGCTTTTCTCATGATCCACTCAGTTCTAAAGACATATCTTGTTTGAGTACTCTTCTTCTGTCAGCGTGTGTCCGACTTTTCTGTTCTTAGTTACAACATTCAGTCTCTGGGGTTCCCTTTTTGGGTCCATATTTCAGGAATGTTTACAGCCGAAGTGCCTGCAGATGTTTTTTGCATCATCAGCATGTAGACAGGACTGAAAGTGGGAGCTGTGGTAATAATTTTAGTACAATGCAGTGATGTAGTTGAGTCCTCTTAGTTCAAGTCCAAGCCACAAGTCTTTAGTGCAAGTCACGAAAATAATGACTCTTAGTTCACTGCCGGACTATGACTGCGTTGGTCAATACACAGCAAACACAAAACACAGGTAAAAATATGCAATGATTTCCCCAGTCAATGAAAAATGATAATTTTTACTTTGTTCCAAGTTATTATCAGTACAAATCCAGCAAGTTAGAGTCAGATTCAAGAAAAGTGCCGGCCTCTAGTGCTACATCACTGCTACAGTGTAACTGGTAGTGTTTAACAAGTCTGACACATTACTGTTAGACTACCGAGCTACACTAAAAAGGTGTTATTTTGCCGTTGTTGATTCGTATAGTGTGAAAAAGGTTGCAGATAGGTACAGACATGCAGCTTATCATAACAGACAGGCTTATCACGACAGGCTTTTTAGATTTATCAACATCGATGACCTTTAACGACCTACCTAAAAAGGGGTTTTAGTGAATTTTTCACATTTTTTGGACACAGCGCACATTTCAACACTGAATTGCGACGAAATGGCTGGAGCCAAGACAACCTGCGTATGAAATTTTCAGCATTAAACGTAGATTTTAGCAGTCCCCAAGTCCCGATCCCCTAGGTTCAAGGAGGCCGGTGCAGGTGGGTGTCAAAGACAGCTACTCCCCCCCTAAATAGCGGTTAATTTACTGCAATTATCTCGTGTAGCGTGAAAACGGTTGCAGATAGGCACAGACATGCTGCTTATCATAACCAAGCAATAGTGACAAGCTTTTTATTGATGTCGATGACTTTGAACCCCCAAAATAGGGGTTTTCGGTGAATTTTTTTGCGATTTCCGGCTGTGACGCATTTTAAGAGTGAATTGCACCGAAATGGCTGGAGAGTTGGGTATGACTTTTTTTTAGCATAGAACATACATTTTTAAGAATCTAAGTTTCAATCTCTTAAATTCAAGGAGTCTTCCATACGGAGGCCTCAAATTAAAGTACTATTTAAACATGCATCAATATCTTATTGCTGTAGGTCTACACTGACTGCCAAATTGGCAGAACCGCTGCTGTCACGCATCATGTGAGCTTTGCTCAAATTACTTGTCTGTTAACAGCTGAGATGTTGCACTGTTATCTATCCTCAACATTATCTTGGTGATGAAATTTAAATGGGAAGTTGACATAGTAAAATTTGTTTGATCGTCAAAATGTTTTAATCATTAATGACTTAACTGTTAATTTCTGCAGCTGTACTAAATTTTTACTCGGGTACTGTAGCCGGTTAAGTTTTCTTCTAACCAAGCAGCACATTATTAACTTTCAGCCTGACAAGTGGTACTGTTACCAAACAAGCAATGCGAAGCATGGTCATTTTTAATATTGACATGACTAATGGCTACGAGACGAGACGATGCATCACACGGCTGTTCATGCAAACAAATATTATATGTATTACTAATGGTACATGAGAACACAACATTTCACACTGCTCCAGTGCTGTAAATAAATATACTGTAAACACAGCTGCAGCTGCACCATTTAACCTTGATTTCATTACAAAACATTTCTGTGAATAACCAACTCACAGCCTCAGCACCAATCTAAATGATATAATCTCCCTGCCTAAATGGCATAGTACACAAATAAGAAAACATGATTGGAATTATGTATGAACATCAGTCTTCAAAAGTTCACATGAAATAATAGTATATTATTATATTACATTAGTTCTGCATGATTTGTTCTATCAGCATTTTATAACAACAAAGTGTTACACAGATTTAAAATGCAATAATCTGCTGTCAGCACGTAATGCAATCTGCATCATTCTACAATGGGAGAATGTATAAGAGCCAAAAAGTGTAAATAAATATTCCAAAACTTGAATAGCAGTAACTGTGATAATGAGCACTAAAGCTCATCACGCCACACCGCAGCACAGACAGCATATCACAAGACGACAAATCAACGCCCTTGGTTTGCGCTGTTCGCAAAAAAGCAGAATGTAGGATGGTGGACCAAAACCCAACTGTGCAAGCTCTGGTGGACAAATGTGACGTCATGTTGGAATGTTGACGTGCTGAGATCACAGAAGCTCATCACGCACTCTCAACCAGATTCATACACTGCCAGTTACACCATGATCAACTAATCACAGTTCGACTTGCGGCTCACTATTATCAGACTAACGTACGGTAACAGGCCAGTAGCCAAGAGGGGGTTCCGTCGAACCGCTCGTCCGCAAGAAAAAGGAAGCATTGCATAAAAATAACCAAAAATGTTACCATCAGTTGCGATTTCCGAGATCAAAATGTCTTTGCAGCTAAACTTTGACCTGGACCACATTGAGAGAGCATACTGTCCCTTAAAGTGGTTCATCTAGGAAGTCGAACCCCCTTTAAAAATGTCTGGCTACAGGTCTAGATAAGACTTGGAGTAATGACGACATGGAGACAACGACAACTGTCTACACTCAATACTGATATACACACATATGTACGAAAACCTGTTCACTGTGCCCCTACACAGTTGTGTTGTGGCACATCAAGAATGATCTATTAACACTACTATCGCTACAATGGCGCCGGTTCAACGCTATCAGTCTCAGCAGTTTCTGACGAAGATACCTTCTCCGCTACAAGGGATACAGCAACAGTGGATGATTCAGTTCGCTCAGGGTCATCTGATACTGTGTTGGAAGACGACTGAGGTTCGGCAACTAGCTGGACAGTGGAAGCTGGCAGCGTTGGATCAACGCCAGAGGATGATGAAGTCGTTCCAACATCGTCGGACTTCACCTTCTGTTTCCGAGCCATCAGTTTTGTGCCGATGGAGTCAATCAGACGTGATCGTGAGCGGCTGCCTTGAGATCCCAGCACTTTGCCAGCATCCGCTGCTGCAGTCACTGAGGAGTCTTTCACAGCCGCGCTACTTGCTGACGCTGGCTTCTGTGCTGTTGGAGACAACCGTGATGGCGATGAATGGCCGATTACGAGACTTCGGGATTCGGGTACTGCCAGAATGACAGCTGGCACAGATGGCTTCCTGCTGAGATCTTCTATATCATCACGACTGCTGCTCAATCGTGCTGCAGCAACAGATACTGCTGTTGCTGGCGGCTTTGATAACGAAATGTTATCAGCATTCTCGTGGCGCTTTTTGCTCACAACACTCAGATCTTCAGGTTCTGACTGATCGGACACACCCCCAGCTAGTGCCTCAAGGGAGTATGAACTTCTGGATGACGGCTGTTCTAGGGTGATATGAGATACTGGTTCTGTGTATGCGTGCAAAGGTCGATGAGCTTCTTTCGCGGCTGCAGATGATGGCACCACTGTAGATGAAGGCTTACGAGACTTGTGCAGCTTCAAGTCGGACTTACTCTCCTCTCCAACACTGTGTTCTGTAGGTGTGTCAAGCCCAAGTCCCAGAGAACTGAATGATCCTGGGAGACCAAAGTTTGAGGCAGTGGCAGCTGCCAAGCTCTGTGCATACAACTGGCTGTAGAGGAGTGGGTTATACAGATATGGAAAAGAAGGATGTAGCGAAGACGTTGGAACATCAGTGTCATTGCCCATCATTGAAGGGTCTTGGTCCTTCATACCACTGCTCTTTGCATCCTTGTCAGCTTCACTGCCATCAAATCCCGGCATGGACAGCATACCGGGCAGGATGCCGAGACTAGCCAGGCTGGCTGCATACATCGGGTTGGTGAGGCCGAGCGAACCGAGACCAAGTCCGTATGGCATTGATGAAAATCTCATGAGATCAGCTGCAGCTGAGCCACTGCTGCCAGACATTGCAGACAGGCTTGCCAGAGTGTTGTAGAAGTCTGATGCTGGTGGCGCTGGTGCTGACGTAGATGATGATGAAGGAGGAGTTGATGACTGTAGAGCTGAAGCTGCTGCTGCGATTGCTGCAGCCGACCTTCTGCCACGACCTGATGGCATCAGTACTCTCGACTGCAGCTCATCCGGCAAGTTACTCTGTAACAGCAACCGACACATTACTATAACATAACAAACGAACCCTGTTGTCCACATGCTCTTTCACAGCTACTGTGAGGTCATTTGAATGACCCTGCACCGGCAGCGAGTGCAAACACAACTCTGCTATATGGGCTGTAGGCCAAACCTCTTCCATACGCTGCCATTATGTTCTCAGCGGTGAGGCCAGTACGAAATTATACTGGTTAGTGATAGAAGTACATGTGTGTGCACAGCTTGCCCAGCGTTGCTACCTTGCAGTGCACCGAGTGGGAGTTGAGCCAGCAACCTTGCGATCACTAGTCTGACATGCTACCATTACATTATAAAAATGAACAGGCTGTGACTGCCAGTTTTTATATGGCAATGATTTGCTTTTCTCCATTTGAATGCCCCCTGTCTGACCATGAGATTACTGTAAGTTATTTCAACAAAATGTTTTGCAGGGTAGAACGTGACACAAGAAACATGCAATCAGATTGTGGTGGCCATCTGAATCAGTCACATTTCTAAGCATACAGGGTGGTCCAAAAAAACGGATACCCATTTTATTTTTGGGATAACTTCGGTAATTCAGCACCGATTTTAACCATTCTTTCACTGTTACAAGCAGAAATTTATGGCGCGTAAACGTGAAGTTTTTCCACCCACCGCACCTTTATTG
>Ga0209367_1005636_pt1 | contig 17339 bp, 10 predicted proteins | sample WorMetLIZISLAND2_FD_187412 | JGI IMG/M metagenome (GOLD analysis project Ga0209367, IMG submission 187412) | Marine gutless worms symbiont microbial communities from Max Planck institute for Marine Microbiology, Germany - Olavius geniculatus... ... | reverse complement strand
GTTACTTTGTACACAACAACAACAACTACTACTACTGCCTCCAGCATCTTGGATTGTGTTACTTGTTTAATATAATGGCAAGCCTGTATGTGGGACCGCAAATTTGTCTACATACCAAATTTCATGCAGATGGGTGAAAAAGTAGTTAAAAGTGATTAACAACATTTAAAATAGTGACCACCGCCATCTTGAATTTACTACTTTTCTCAATTCTGGTCACATGATTTATTTTCAGTAGCAACTAAAACATTCCTGCAAAATTTTATGAACCTTTTTCAGTCGGCAGCTGATTTGTTATGCTTTGTGTTAAAATACAAAATGGTGGCCGTCGCCATGTTAAATTTCATTTTTGTTCGATTTTATGGTAGAACGTCAAACTTAGCTCGCATATGAAATTTCGTGCAAGTACGTGCAATAGCAACTAAGTTATGAGCGATAAACGGAATTCAAAATGGCGACCGCCGCCATCTTAAATTTATTATTTTTGTCCATTTTTACTTCTGGTAGCAGCCGACGATATAACTGCAAAATTTCATTAATCTATGTCAATCGGCGGCCGACTTATTGCCGTTTGTGCAAAAATCCAAGATGGCGGTGGCCGCCATCTTGAATTTTATTTTTGTTCAATATTTTTGCACGCATGTATGTAGGACCTCAAACTTAATGCAATTGCCAAATTTCGTGCAAATATGTACAATAGTGAACGAGTTATGAGCGATAGATGAAAGTCAAAATGGCGGCCACCGCCATCTTGAATATGTTATTTTTGTCCATTTTGGTCAAATGGTCTATTTCCGGCGGCAGCCGTCTACATTACTGCAAAATTTTATTCATCTACGTCAATCGGCGGCTGAGTTATTGCTGTTTGTGCAAAAATCCAAGACGGCAGCCATCGCCATCTTGGATTTTATTTTTGTTCAATATTTTGTCATGCGTGTATGTAGGACCTCAAACGTAATATACATGCCAAATTTCATGCAAATATGTGCATTGCAAGTTATGAGCGATAAATTAAGTTCAAAATGGTGGCCGCCGCCATCTTGAATTTATTATTTTTGTTCAGTTTGGTCAAACGTCCCATTAACAGTAGCAGCCGTCTAAGCTGCTGCAAAATTTCACTCATTTACGTCAATCGGCGGCCGACTTATTGCCGTTTGTGCAAAAATCAAAGATGGCGGCCACCGCCATATTGGATTTTACTTTTGTTTAATATTTTGGCATACCTGCATGTAGGACCTCCAGCGTAATACACATGCCAAATTGAGCGATAGATGAAAGTCAAAATGGCGGCCACCGCCATCTTGAATATATTATTTTTGTCCATTTTGGTCAAATGGTCTATTTCCAGTGGCAGCCGTCTACATTACTGCAAAATTTCATTCATCTACGTCAATCGGCGGCTGAGTTATTGCTGTTTGTGCAAAAATCAAACATAGCGGCCGCCGACATCTTGGATTTTATTTTTGTTCAATATTTTGGCATTCTTGTTATGTAAGACCTTCAACGTAATATACATGCCAAATTTCGTGCAAATAAGTAAACAACAGTAAACGATTATGAGCGATAGATGAAATTCAAAATGGCGGGCGCCGCCATCTTGAATTTATCGTTTTTGTCCATTTTTGTCAAATGGTCTATTTCTGGTGGCAGCCGTCTACATTAATGCAAAATTTTATCCACCTAGGTCAATCGGCGGCTGAGTTATCGTTGTCTGTACAAAAATCCAAGATAGTGGCCGCCGCCATCTTGAATTATAATTTTGTAATGCTGGACCACCCACGAAATCCATTTGTGCACCTGAAATTCCCCCTTTGATCGACTGCGTACTTTTCAAGATATTGCGATTCAAAAATTTCACAAATTTGGCTTAAAATGCCCATTCAGGCCCCTAAAAATCATGTTTTTGGGGGTGTTTTGACCCCCAAACATTATTTTTATCATCGAGACCCTCAAAAGGCCCTACCTTACGTGGAAACATGCGTTTTGAGCCATAAACAGTCATGATCGGTCTTCTGGTGTGACCTGTAGGCGTGAGCAAGAATACAAAAAAGGATAGAACACAAAAAGTAACGGAAAATGCCCTCCTTATGCAGACCCCCTTTCCGTCGTTCCACATCAACCAAATTTTGCATGTGGGGTCGTATCCCGGATATCTTTCTTGGTTTCAAGTTTCATTAAGATCGGTTGAAAAATGTGGGAGCTGTGGGGGGGGTCGAAATTTCGACCTTCCCATTGACTTGGCACATCGCTTATACAACAGCTTGTTGCTATCGCACAAGCCATGATACCATCACAAATCGTTGAACTTATCTTAACTATTTTGATAGGACGTAAAGAAAAACACATGCTAGTGACTTAACATCAGCTGAATTATTACAGAAAATTCAGTTGTTGAATTTTAACGATTAATGGCAATCAGGCATTAACTCAATACAAGATAATGAAAACCTTTGACTTCTATCCTACAGTTAGCACTTTTTACAAGTTTTCATTCAGTTTCACAACAGAAGTCTGCCATCAATATAGTGAACTGGCTAAACTCTTCACGCAACATTTATTCAGGAAATGGACTGAAATCAGAAGACCACGCCTGTTGTTAGTCTCAGTACAGCTGTATGAAAAATGCCATAATAAAATCTTGCTACAAGGCAAATTAAACAAAAAAACCTTTGTTGTTAGAGATCTCTAACACATATTCTTGCATATGCCGAAATACAAGATATCGACAGAATATCTTCTATTCCTAAATGTGCAAGAATACATACAAGAGATCATCATGATACCAACAAATCAGTATGAGAATGTAGCAAAGAAATCTTACAACAACCTGAAAAAACAATCAAGTTTATTTTCTGCCAGGTGACACTAACATCACGAATAAGTAGGAAATATTTCTCAAAAGATGCTGGTTGCTTTTTGCTGTTTGTTATCAGTGACACAAATTATTAATATACAAATACTTCAAAATTATGAACAAAAGAATACATGACAGTGATTCCACTAAAGGCAAAACTTAGGATAAGATCACAAAAAACTAAAGAAAACACAAAATCAATAAACACCAAAACACGACAGTGGTGAACAAAAACTCCAAGCACAACCGATAATGAAATTACTAGTGACCCCAAGATACATGACTGCAATAATGTAATGATACAAATATTTCGCTTCTGCAGACATACACTTTTAAGCATCGTTATAAACAACATCAGCATCACTGATACAATGAATGAACATAAAATTAAGCATAGCATAAATTAAGTCAAAGGCTAATAATGTAAGTCCTGTAATGCCATAGGCTTTAAGCATTTTAAAAAAGTCTGCATATGAACAAAGAAAATGCAACAGTTGTAGTAAAAGGAGACTATTAATAAATGATAAGCATACTTATTTGGTAACAATAAACGTTTTTTCTTGTCCAATCTGTCACAACCTTACCCTCATTTGTTCTGAAACACACACTGCAAGACTGCATTCTTTTATATCTGTCCAGTCGACACTGAATCCCCAAAATTGTGACCAATTTCACTTTCATGTTTGCTAATAAACAGGCGAATGGTTATATAAAAAAGAAAAGAAAGTAAGATTGTTTTAGCACATCACTGTTTACTGGCTGAAAATCATTTGATTTGCAGTTGACTGTATTGTTCATCTCATGCACAAGTCAACTGCTCAATACTGGCTTTTGAAAATTATGGACTGGACTAATTACAAGAAATTAAAAACAAATGAAGAGTTTCACAAGTTTCATACATGCTGATCACAACTCTCCAACTACAAAATTTAAACAGATAACCAAAACTAATGTACGGGGTAGGCCAAAAAACTGGACCTGTTTGAACATTGATAACTTTGCGATGGTTACCAATAGAAAGGCATGTGATATGTCAAAAGTTTAGAATGCTGTAGAAAATAAGGGCCAAACTTGCATAGATCATTTAAATATTTTTGGCCTAATTTGTATAAATCTTCATTATCCCTGAAATTCTGTCAAATCTGACTGTAACGCACAGATTTAACATGGATATTTGAGCTTGTATAACTTAGCGATGTTCACTGATGGAAAGGCATATAATATGTCAAAAGTTTTGGAACTGTGTACAGAAGAAGCATAGAACTTGCATGTCTGTGCATTTCAATATTCTTTGCCTGATTTGCACAAAACTGCACCACCCCTAAAATCATGCTACATTGACAGTAACACATAGATTTGAGTCGATTTTCATTCAGCATACACAGTGAAATAAGAAAATCATTAACAAATGTGTTTAGTTTAGATGAAATTCGACGTGGGCAGTTGAGCAACTTTTGCATTCATATCCACCATCAGTCTTTTGGCCGCTGATCGATCGTTGGAGTCAATGTGTCCAGAATCAGCTGAACCCAGCATTTGATTAGTGTGCATTTTAACAGGTCAGTGCCTGAAATGCTGTGACTGTGCCATCTGATGCAATGCCCCCACACTGAATACACACTGAGAGAAGACTCTTTGGCAGCAGGGTTTTGAGTTTATGAACTCGGGCACATGGGTGTGCAGGCAAATGCATAATTTCAGGGGTAATGAAAATTTACGCAAATTAAGCAAAGAATATTTAAATGATCTGCTATGCAATTTTGGCTTTTCTCTACAACATTCTGAAACTTTTGACATATCACACGACTTTTTTACTGGTAACCGTCGCAAAGTTATCAACGTTCAAACAGGTCCAATTTTTTGGACCACCCTGTAATTACTAAGATAAATATCTGATAGAAAAGAAGAAATCAACTATCACAAGCATCTCATCAATGTTCAATACTTAGTCCTCAACAACACAAAATGCAAAAGCAATGACTGCAAAAGCAATGACTGCAAAAATTTGTTAGTCAAAGAGATTGATTTCAAAGTGGCACACATTGTTGTTGTTCTAAACAATATTACTCTTTGTTATCAATCATGCAACAGTTTTTTAAACACTGCATTTGCTAAGAATAGTGAATTCCAACATCACTTATAACACGTCACTCATGCCATACATTATGCAAAACAAAGTGGAAAATTACATAATTGACTCAACTAATTAAGCTCAGCACCTTCTACTGCAAATCTCGTGCTCAACCAAAATGCTCCAGTAGAAAAAGGCCTACTTGAGCATTGATATACCTACTATTGCTTAGTCATTGTTTGTTTAACAACCAGCCCATATATCCAGGATTACTTCACGTTTAAGCGTCTGTCCAAAAAGTGAAACATTGGGAATTGTAGTGGCTGTGACAGCTACCAGTGATATAACAATGAATATCTACAACAAGCACGAATAGTTGCAAGTAAGCTATACATTACCAAACAAACAACTTGCTGTGAACACTGAACATTCCAACAGCTTTAGCATTCTCCACAGTAATTAGACAAATTGAATACTTCTGTACACAGATATTAAAAATATTGTCACATCAAACTCCTTCCCTCAGACAAAAAATCACAAATACTTTTCATCACAAATTCCTGGTAATCACTGAAATGCCTTTGTGGGTGACTGGGTGTGGGCCTTTACAGATTTCACGTGCTAACAAGGTTTTTATCGATACTCGTTCTTCTTTCATTTTTAAGTTCCTTTTTTCCCATTTTTGATACATTTGTCAGACAAAGCACGTATTGCTGAGTCTGCAGCATGCATTACTACAAACAGAACACATGTATGATATTCCATAACCGATGGGCAATGGTTACAAGACTGCAAATGCTTGCATGTTGTTTAATGTCTACAAACAGAAAAAAAAATCAGAAGATGCAATGAAAATACACTGGATATCATGCTTGAAAGCTGTAATACTGCAACGCTGGGTTATTTAGTGTGGGATGCTCTGGTTGGGAGCAAATTACAAACATTCTGTTGCACTTCTGCAGGACTACTAGCACTAACTGTTTCTCCAGTGATCGATGTTTGCTCATCTGTTGGCTGACTTGTATACAGTTGTTGACTGCCACTGGTGAAAGCCGCCTCGCAACTACTGGATGAGTCGGTGCGGTCAGCTGTTTGGTGACGCCGCCTAAGTTCCATGGATGGCAGATCTACAGCTGAAAATGACGAAGACCCTCCATTATCTGCTACATCAGTCAATGCTGTATCGGTTATCTCATGGCTAGTTGACAACAATGACAAAACATGATGTCCTTTTGCGGTACCAACTGCACAGGAACCACAACCAACGTCTTCATCCGACGTCCACGCTGCTGTGTGGGCACTGGATGATGTGGCGGTAGCGGTGAGCTGAGTCAGTACAGATGAGTCTGTAACAAAGACGTCATCGTCGGACACTTGCAGCAAGCTACATGTAGCGAAATCAGCATGCTGTCCTTGTACTGTATGATTGACAGATGACAGCTGGTGACTCTGGCTGTTATCAGCATTGACAACACCCACATCTCGTGTCTCAGTGTCTGTGTGGCTAGTGGCAGCAGACTGGTCCGAGTCGTCAGTCGGTGGCTGTGCGTTGTTGTCTGTGCCGGTGTGGCCATTAGCTGCTGGCTGCTGGTCATGCTGATGTGCTGCCACCGCCGCATGCTGCTGCTGGCGTATTTGTTCAAGCAGCGCTGGCAATTCGCAGTGATGAAAGAAGAATATCATAGAATGCTGCACAACCAAACAACAGTAAATTATAATCATTCAGGACCTGTGACGTGCCCAATGAGAAGGCAAAATGCTTTCAAAACATGGGAACAAATTTGGTGCAGTACCACTCGTGATGCTGCTCATAATATGTATGCATGACAGACGTCAGTGCATACAGAACCCGTGCGAGATTCCCGACCTTAACCCTTTTGATACGAGACACAACTCCACTGCCAGCCTCATACAAAATATGTATATTGATATAGTCTAGAAAGGGTCAAATTCTACATAAAGTTAGTATTTACAACTGTATGAGTGAAAGAGACTGGTATTTTACAACATATTCATTCACAAAGCCATTACTGGACTATTTCAGCTAGCAGTAGCAGCAGTGAGTAGTAATAGCCAGTAGTATTGGTAGTAGCCAACAATAGCAGTGGACAGCAATAATAGGGGGCACTGGTAGTAGTAGTAGTAACAGCAGCAGCAACAACAAAAGCAGCAGCAGGAGCAGCAGTAGTAGTACTAGTAGTGGCCAGCAATAGTATTGGTCAGCGGTAGTAGTAGACGGGAGTAGTAGTAGTAGTAGCAGCCAGCAGTAGTGGCAGATAGGTGGACTAATATAGGCCTATGTACTATGAACAACATTTCTGCAGTTTCTGTCTCGCTTGATGAGCCATGTGTCCAAACATCTAAACCCTGTGAATGTGAAGTCAGGTCAAACTCAGAGTCACTATTCCTAATAATTTTTTTAACATCTTTTATGCTAAACAATCGTTCTAGTAGGAGTTCTGCTACATGTGTAACTACACATATTTTGTCCGCTGTTACTGCTGTCTTAGTAGGTTCAGTACATGCATGCTAGAAACTCAGCTGCTGCCTGCCCAGCCTCCACTAAAAAATAAACACAAACGATGGTGACACTTGGTGAATACATGTAAACCAACTTTTTAACCTAGGGACCTGCCAACGCACTTATCCCACAGCCTGACAGTGCCATGTATTGGCTATTGTACTGCTACATTGTATGTGGGTCCAATGCAGCACGACCGCAAGAGCAGTTAGAAAGTACGTGGCTCCCATGTAGCTCGTCTCAAAAGGGCTAACCAGTAACCCACAGAAAATAAGCAAAAATACTAAAAAAACTGTTACTATTAAATCTAATCATAAAGTTGAAATTCTTGTGATGACTAAATTCAAAATCTATGTTTTATCAATTGAAAACTTTTGAACAAACTTGCATATTGATGTGTAATCATAATGAACAGAATTAAACAAAAAAAATATTGAAAGATGCCACAGTGTTGAAAATAATAATTATACAAACAAAATGAAATATATTATACTGAAACTAACAAGCTGCGGTTGTTATCTGCACATTAAAAAATAACCTTGCAATAAAATCCACATAATTTACACTTCAAAAATGGTAACCATTATAAGCAAACAATAATTAACTGTATGAACTGCTATGTTACAATAATAAGGCAAATCAATGAACTCGTGAACACCAACCTGAATAAAAAGCCAAGATGTCATTAATGCAAGGCCACTGTACTGTCCATTGAAGCGGTAGTGGTAAGCATAGAAAGCAAAGTGATAAAGGTAAAAAAACCTGTGATAAAACACAACAGCAAAATGCATGAATTTCTCAATAATCATACAACAAAAGAAGCAGCTTGGTACAGCAGGCAGCAGTGGTTGCCGAAACGTCAACAAAAGCATTAATAAAAGGTTGTAATTTGATGAATTTATTGTAACTTATTAAGCTCAGTATAATACTTTAGCTTCACAATTCTCATGGCCCCAGCTGCCACAACATGTGCTACGACCTGTAATACACGACAACTTGCTTCTTAACAACTTAGACATCAGCAGGCAATCCTGTGGCAAAAAATTTTAGAGTCATAATCCAGTAAATAAAAAGATGGCAATTATAAAACCATAAGTTCACAAACTACTGCCTTTAGCCATATGCACATCAGAGACTTTCTAGCCACTATAAATACAGTAAGGAAGTCCTACTTGCTTACTTAATTACACATACAATACATGGTACCAGATAAGAGACCACCGTGTTATAAGTAATGTCTCAGCACAGTATCAACTAAGCCTAGGCGTAAAAAAATTCCTGTGCTTCAGGTTGCCACCTGGCAGCAATCAATAAAAAAAAATGTCCATAAATTCTTATTGGACACTCAAAAATATTGGCAGTTTTCATGGGTACTATTGTGTAATATTATACAGCAAAAAAAATAAAAATGAAATAATTATTTCCACCCGCAATCTCTGCTTTTACTCCAGACTGCAACTGTATGCACAGAAATTTTTCTAGACCTTACAGATGCAGTAACATTATGCACTGAGCCCAAACCAAACAGTTGTTGGACAGAAAATCTAAGCTAAACTGTTTCACAATCTGCAATTATTAAATAACATAAAAAAAGAGTTACTGAAATGCAACCTCATGACATGATACAGTGAAATTTGATACAGTACAGATGTGATGACCAAACTAGTACAGAAAAGAATATGTACATCATTAAACTGTGTGACAGCTACATACCGCAGCCAGTGTCTTCTACTGATGATCGTGCGACAACAGATAGCATCGTACTGATCAGCAATCCAGACCATCAAAATAATATAGAATGCAGTGGTCGTATCGTTGAAAAATTCCGACATAATCGCTTCCATTCCTTAAAACATTTACACGCACAATTACAATTAATTCTACATTAATGTCAATGAAAAAGTGAGCCTAAAAACTAATATTTATCAAAACATACATGCAACAAATACACCATCACATAAAATTCATGAAAATGTTTAACTGCAAGTTAACTTTATTTTGTACATAATATACTGTTGGGCTAATTATACAAGTAAAGATGCAAACATACCAACAAGAGCAAGGATGACGGTCAGTAAAGGAGCCGCAGGGAAAGCAATGTTACGGTTCATCTCCAGCATCTGCAGTAAGTCCACTACAAATGCAGCAGCACAAATGACATATACTGCACCTGATCAGAAAATAAACATTCTGAACTACAGTGTATTATGCATTACGGTGCACACTAATAGTAACATAACAGCAAATATTCATGGCATGGATTTTGTTTTGTACACACAAGCAATGAAATATCATGAAAAAGCAATTGGTGTTAACAATAACTACGATCATTCGGTGAACCAGTTTCATCGTAGGCCATGGTGCTCACAAAGCTTTCTTTCGACTATTACCTGGTAAAATTTCATTGCCTAAACGCATAAAAATCAGATATAATCACTAATAAAAAAAGCATGAAAAAGACCTTTCCTGCACGTGACAATGAGTCAGCTAACTGCATCAGCAGTTTCACAATTTCATTACAACTAACACTGCAAAACAACAATGCAATTCTATGACCTGGCAGCATAAGGATCAAACCAAGAACTCATTAATCAGTGACAAAAGTTCTACTGCAGAAAAATACAAAGTAGATCACATAGATTATGTGTTTGCAAATTGAAATATGACAGAACAATACTTGCCAATGAAGACAAAGATCTGGTGATGAGAATATCGTAACAGCATCGATATAGCCAAGGTCTACAACAACATAATGAGACACACAGCAATAAAACATTTGTTAGCTACAAAAAAACACATAAAATGGTATAATAATCCAAGCAGTGTAGTCATTTTTTCGCAGTTGAATATAACGACAACCTAGTTGTTCATTTGTTCATAAATTTAATTACTTAAATGATATCTCACAATATCAGTCCTGAATAAGTTTATAAGCTGCATTGAGATATACTCACAAACACTATCATGATGAAAGCTGCAGCAAGATATGATGACTTTGCCATCCACATGCTGACAAATCGATAATGTTCACCAGTGACGACATTCCGCAGGTAACCTGCCATGCACATTACAACTTATTTACCAATACTAGCAATTTCTGCTAGGCTTACCTGGTCACTATAAGTTAGGCAAAGATACCAAAAATCTCTCGTGGCAAATCTTAGCATGAGTTTGGTAGCATAATAGTTAGGATTATCAACCAGATGTGAATCTGATTCCCAATCGAACGGCTGTCAAGTGAGCTGAAGTGACAACTCTGGGCAAGCTGTCACCAAACGGTACAATCTGGTACCAGACAAAAGGTGGTGATGCTCTCTGCAGCTGGGAAAGTAAGCACTGCACTGGCCATGCATCACAAATTTAGTGGTCTATTGACCATGGGCTCAATGGAAACTGAAAAAGATGAGCATTGAGCCTACGCTTCAGGGGACATAGCACTTTATGAAATTTCTTGTATATATCAGACAATCCTCATGACATCAAATCAGCAGACTGCAGGAATTGCTATCAAACTGGTACATTGTTTTTACGCTTTACAGACTATTCATTCAACAACAACAACAAGTAACAAACAATCCGACTTTTGTGCTACCAAAATCGATTCAAAATCAGCTGTTAAACAATAGAAATATTCAATCATGTGCACGAAAAAATGCAAGTATAAATAATATTTTTATAAATAATATGTATATTAAAACATCAAATGGTACCTTTGTTGTCTTCTGCCTCAGCAAGCTGTTTAATAGAGGACATGAGCACATCATCATAGCCAAGGAACTCGTCTAGCAAAAACCGACTGAAACTGTCTCCGAAACATTCACTAGTCGCAGGGTCTACAGCACCATGTACAAGCTAGTCTAATGACCATGTGCCAGGACACTGGCTAAAACATACGTTGAGAAAAATGATGATAATATTGCCAAACAAGCAGTACGGTGGACATCACAAAATCAATAGGAAAGAAACTTAAGAGAAAAATATGTAGTATATAGCAAGTTTCAAACACTGCTAGAAAATAATGGAGGCGGCAGCAGCACAGAACAGAGCTGGGTGGAGAAAAATAATTTGTGCCTTAAGTTCCACCAACAGTGACAAGAAATAACTTCAAGTACTATACACTAATAATATTCATAGATGAAACTATAAAATGCTAAAAACTTAATTGCCGTATTCATAAATTAATGTCGGGTTACAGGAAAATTATGCACAGATGTCGTGGCTTTGGCCTACATAAAGTAAAGCCAAAACAACCTCCAAGTTAATTTTGGAAACTAATAATCTGATGATGACGATGATGAAGATGAAGGACGAATTAACTTTAGCATGGCGTTAAGTTCTAAGACTACAAGGACACGTAACAGTAAGCCTAAACAGTGAAGTCACGTAATAGTAGTCAGTGCAATGAGACCATGGTAAACTCCAGAAAAAAATGGCTGGCTAAATGAAAACCAAATGTGTGTCCCTCACCCTGAAACATAATCTACAAAAATCTGTAAAATGGTTGGCATACCACATAACAACAAGCATGACAAAAACGTACCCAATGTAACCAACATAACAGATATATTCAAAGCATTCCGTGTTTTTGGTGACAACCGAAGAAAACCATACTCTAATGAATACTCCACAATATAGCGCTCTTCAGGCCACACTAAACCACACACAAACCAAATACACGACTTCAGCTGTAGTGCATATCTGCATCAAGTTCACTGTAACACAATTACCGAATAATGATAGGTAAATACTATCAATAACAAATATAATACTAAAGCAGTCAGCTTTCTCAAAGACAGCTTATAAGAATAAGCCATAAGAATTCTACACCTAATAGAACTTAAAGAAAACACAATGAGTGCAAACTTCTCCAGATCTATTATCTAAACAAAGTCTGTCATCCAATCTTCAAACAATACACTCTGACTTAGTAAAATATGAATCTACACTGCAAAAATGATGCTGTGTTTGGTGTCTGTAAGCCTACTTGCTTCAATCAAAATATGCTAACAACAAACAACAACAAACTTTGTTCAAACACTCACATCTGATACAGCATATATTAGCTATTAGCTACAGTAAGTATATGTACAGTCGTTTCTGAGCCATAAAGACCATACGGCAGTGCTGATCTGCCATTTTCTTATCCCTCAGCCAGATACCAATATACGCAGTGAGACCATGAACATGGGCCAGCCAGATATTGCACAGCTCCATGTGCCTGTATATTTATGTCTCGGCTTTTGCTGGGACTCATTGTGCCGCACCTACTCATGCAACCCATGCAAGGATGGCCAGGTTGGCCTGCATGGCTGATAACATACTGAGATGGTTAAATACCTGTCTGCGGATGTTCACCCATCCAAGTATTAACTAAGATCAGCGCCAATTAACTTCATTGATGTGATCAAGTACATTAGCAACTAAGCCAGACCTCCACCACACACATCATGAAAAGTAAAATTTAAACAATTTTCAGAGATAAGGCAAACATAACTTACCAACTCTGGCAAGCATTTCAAACTCAGAGACAGTTCTGCCAAACAGAACCCGGCGACGTAACGGAACAGTTGACTTCTCAGCACTTTCACCACTGCTGGCGTTTGCTGTCCCAGCGCTTGCATCTTCCGACTGCACTTCTATATCGGGCAATTCCTGTACATACTGTGAACTGTCCAAAGTCTCCACTGATGAAGCTGTTGTGTCTGTACTATTAGAATCACCGGCGGTTGGCATCTGAGAACTACGATCAAATACTTCCATATCTTTGCCGTGAAGAAACAATGCCTCGTCATGGTCCTCCTTCTCGTATGAGTCCGTGACGGAGTAGTTCTGTGGTGCATTTCGAACAATCTCAACGCGGAGTATTCCCGTTCTTGGCCAGTCATTCTGAACGTGTGCTAAGCAGTTAATAGGATCACGGGCAAACACAACATGAATGTAGACAAGAACAGCAAGGACAATTAATGCCTGCAAACACAACCACAAAGCTCAGCAATAATGCTACAAAAAATCACAAACCACACAGTCAGAATTCTTAGGATTCACGTTATTCATCTCAGTAACACTGCAAGTGAGAGAAATAGACAACCAAGTAATTGTGACTTGCCAGCATTTTGCACAGAAACTGCAAATATAATGCAACACACTAACATGAGAATAGTTTCTTGAAAATCACTGATGCTCCAAAAATGTTAATACTTAAAAGAAAAAACAATTAATTCACAGAAAGTACAGGGTGGTCCCAAAAAACGGCACAAAGTTTATGGCACCATAATTTTGCAACCGTACATCACAGAGTCATGCGGTTTTCAGCAAAATGCTTTACATAACTAAAATCAGTGTTTAAATACAGCAATTAAATATTCTTTGTTTTTGCCGCTGGCAAGTGAACTATTGAAAAACAGTATTAACTTCAATGTATCTTGGTCCATAAAAACATGCCACTATTATTTTTTCAATAGCTCCGTGAAGCATTCGCCAATTTCAATAATTTCTGGCATGTGACGTTAAGAAGAAACTTGACACAAAGGTCTGTAGTTTTGGCCACCTCACCTTAAAGTTGTCACTACACTACCATGTGAAATACAGAAGTCACAGTTTGGCCATTGACAACAATGAATTCCTACCGAGTAGTGTATGCGTCGGCTCAGAATTTATTAACTGAATAGCGACAAATGCAATTGGCAATTATTATCACTCAAAAAGTCACACATGCTACATCACATCATCTTCATTTCTGCATGTGCTCAAAATGTCCTCCTGCAGCACAAACGCAAGCGGTAGATGACACCACGTGCCAACAGCACGCTCAATAATTGTATTACTCAGAGCGACCCACTCGCTAAAGGTAAAGGTAACTAGAGAACGCAGTCAGAGACCGCAGACCTCCGCCAATGCCATGTTGTTCACCAGGTAGCAGATCCATATTCGAGCCCCGATCTACCGCTAGCAATTTTGCTAACACACAGACAGACAAACAAAGTCCGGCAAAAACATAACCTCCGTGGCGGAGGTAAAGATCACCAATTTGTATAGCGCATCATCGCGTAAACAGTTTGTCGACTTACAACTTTACAATGAAAATGAAGTAACAGATTTTCAATAATTTTGTGGTATTAGTAATTTTCTGAGCTGACGCATGCACTACGCAGTATGAATTCATTGTTGTCAATGGTCAAACTATGACTTCTGCATTTCACAAGATAGTGTAGCGACAACCTTAGGGCGAAGTGGCCAAAACTACAAACATTTGCATCAAGTTTCTTTTTAATGTCGCATGCCAAAAATTATTAAAATCGGCCAATGTTTCACAGAGCTATTAAAAAAAAAGTGGCACGTTTTTATGGACATCGGCGTCGAGGGTAATACTGTTTTTGCATAGTTCAACTGCCAGCGGCAATAACAAAAATATTTAACTGCTGTATTCAAATACTGATTTTAGTCACGTAAATAATTTTTTTCGGAACATTTTGCTGAAAACGACATGACTCTATGATCTACGGTTGCAAAATTATGGTGTTATTAACTTTGTGCCATTTTTTGGACCACCCTGTAAAAGTAAAGCACACAGTAGTGAAATATGCCACAAAGAATGTGCAGTACAAGGCTCAGCGAAGATGGCAAGTCTGGCCATTGACAGTGTCTATGTTAAACAGCACTGCTATAGCATTTTTGCTACAGTAGTTCTCTATTCACTAACCATGAACAGCGCACAGTACTCGACTGCTGTTCGAAGTGGCATTGGCACTGCATGAGCGTAGACAGTTGCCATGCGGTAGAACAGTGCATGGAACAGTCTATCACGGACATTCAGAAGTGGATGTTGTGGCACGTTGTTGTTATTTCGCTCTGGAAGTCGGTTGTTATTATCGGCATCGGCAGCTTCATCAACGTTGTCAGCAGCAAGTGGCCGCGGTGGCACCGCATGTTCCGTCATTTGAAACACTTCACCGGTAGCCACTGGCAAAACAACACAAACCATGTAACATTACAACAAAGTTACATCAGGCAGCTTTAAGGTGGCAAGGCCAACGTAAAACCAAATACCAAAAAATTCTGGCTCCAAAGCCAGTCTAACATAACATTACTGAAAGTTGTCAACTCCACTACCTATTTCAGTCAGTGATGGTGACACTTATCCGTTCTTAGGGTAGCAAATTTTATAGATGCGAATTGCCAAAGCATCAAGAGCCTAAGGGTATAGGATCTGAGGAATATGTTAAATAATAAACTCCCCCAATAGCAGCTAAGTCGGGGCCTGTTAGGGCATTTTTATGCAATTCTGTAAAATGCTGTTACAGAAATTGCTCAAGTTCAGTTCAGTTTAGTAACAGCTTTGTTACAAAATTCCCAAGTCTTGTAACAAAGTTATGACAGCTGCAATGATGCAAAATAGCTGCATAGATACATCTCAGCCTTCAGCTGGCTGGTGAACTTCCAACAGTCAGCTCTGATGGCAAACTGTTCTGATGGACCAGCAACAGAGAAACTGTGTGGCCAGAAGACCACAGTTCTCATCCTCCTTGTGGCCAAATCACCAAGATCAGTGGACTGCAGAAGGAGACAGGTTTTTGATATCAATAATTCTAGTGGTAGATTGGCAATCTTGCTGTTAGCACTGGAAAATTGCTAAAGGTAGATCAGGTAGATACATTATTAGGAAGATGGTAGAATTTATATACCTGGTAGGTATATAAATTAAGTAATTATCGTATATAATACAATCTTGGTCGTCAGAAGGTCTACAAACCATGCCACGACACTGTCACATATTTAAATCAGGCTTATTCAGTACTATATCAGAGTCCATCTCAGCCAAAGCTGTTTTTTGTAACACAGACTTAGAACTATAATGCTTTTAAATAAATTTTATTTAATGCTTGGTAATTGATAACATTTCAGTTCCAACCACAGTCTTAGCAATGCAGTGAAAAAGAAATATGGCTGCATTCTTACATTAACAACGAGATAGGTAAATGGCGATTTTCTGCTAGTAATTTTCTACAGAAACTAGTGCGAGATCGCCGATCTACCGCTAGCACTGACCTTTTGATATTGCAGCCAAGAAATGTTATATAAACACCAACTAATAACCCAATAATCACAGATCTAACATACGATGTCTAGATAGTAATACTGAAATCATAGGTGGCAACAACTATACAGCCACAGTGCAGTATGACTAATTACAACAATGGACCACAACTAACCACAATGGAGCCACTATCAAAACTAACCACATCAAACCACAATGACAAAAAAGACGACGTAAAAGATGCACAGATGGCAAAGACAAACAAATGGAGAAATGGCATCTCCATCCATTTTCGCCGTCGTCTTTGCTGTCCATTCTTTTTCTCATCTCGTTCGATTTTGGTGTCATCGACATCTTTGTCAGTTGGTCTTTGCCATCCAATCGTCGATCTTGGTCGTCAACATCTCCGTCCGACTGTTTTATCTATCATTTTTGTCGCCGTCCGTTCATCTTCTACGTTGCCTTCTACATCGCAGTGGTCCATTCTGGTCAGCTTGTGGTCCCGTTGTGGTATGTTGTTGTAATTAGTCAAACCTGCCCCAAAGTTTAAGGCCATGGCAACTAATTATTCTGATCATCATCTCCATCATTGATAAATATCTAGAAGCATGCAGGTCAAAGACCTTTATTTCCGTCCAAAATTATACAGTTTACCGTATACGGGGTGTTGGTAATTTGCGGAAATGCGGAATGCGGAAAGTAATTTGCAGAATGAATTCTGCGGAAGTAGGGTGCGGAACGGTGGGTAATATGCGGAATGCGGAATGACCGACCGAGCGATCGATAACGCCCCCTTAGATTAAAATACGCCGCTGTCATATCTCATCTTTGTCATTTTACATTCTTTTAAAATAATTTA
>Ga0209367_1005635_pt1 | contig 17341 bp, 13 predicted proteins | sample WorMetLIZISLAND2_FD_187412 | JGI IMG/M metagenome (GOLD analysis project Ga0209367, IMG submission 187412) | Marine gutless worms symbiont microbial communities from Max Planck institute for Marine Microbiology, Germany - Olavius geniculatus... ... | reverse complement strand
ATTATACACTGTGGTCCATAAAAACGTGCCACTTTTATTTTTTGAATAGCTCTGTGAAACATTGGCTGATTTTAATGATTTTTGGTGTGCAACATTGAGAAGAAACTCGACGCAAATGACTCTAGTTTTGGCAACCTCCCCATGATCTGTCACTACACTACCTTGTGAAATATAGGTTATTGAACCTGCTATTGTGACTAGTGTCAACGTCTACTTCTTGCATTCGTGCTGGAGGAGGACATTTTAAGCACATGCTGCATATGTAATTTTTTGAGAGAATAATTGCCAATCGTGTTTGTCACAATTCAGTTAATCATTTTTGATTTGATGCATGCGCTATTTTGTATGAATTCATTGTTGTAAATGGCCAAGCTATAACTTCTGCATTTTACAAGGTAGTGTAGTGACAGTATTGTGGTGAGGTGGCCAAAACTAAAGTCATTTGCGACAAGTTTCTTATTGATCTTGCAGGCTGAAAATTATTAAAATTAGCCAATGTTTCATGGAGCTGTTTAAATAATAAAAGTGGCACTTTTATGGACCATGGTGTAGATCTGTAGGCTACACTACAGGCTGCAGGGGGGAGTTTAGAAGTTTGTGACGTCATATTTGAGGGGATCCAGTGCAGCGTGATGAAGGGGGGAGAGGGTTATTTTTTTCCTAAAATTGTGTGACATCACGTGTGGACGACCTCTGTCTTATGTATAGTTTTGAGCTGCGTTAAATGTTCTATTTCTAATCAAATTTGACCTCATTGTTTTTGATTCGTTTTGACATGAGGCAAAAGTGTGAATGTCTTTTGATTGATTGAGGCTGCTACTCAATTTATCTCACCTTTAGGGATGGAAGGCTGAGTTGATTTTGGTGGGTGATTATATACCAAGATGGTTTACCTATTTGCATTTGATGGTTTACCCATTCAAGCAAGGCTACAACCAGCTAACCACCCGATAGGACCGGGAGTTGAACCTGTGCCCTCTTCATTCTATGTTTAATGCTCTAATCGTTATGTCACCAAGCCAGCTGCTGAGGAGTTGTTCTGTTTCTACAGGAGCAGCAAGGCAAAGATGAAGTGACGCTGAATGAGGCTGACTTAGAAAAGCCGGAGAAGCCGAAGCCTGCAACTGTTGCTGATGCCCGACAGAAAATTATTGACAAGTACAATAACATCCGAAGACTGCCGGGTAGGTCTCTTGCTTTGTTATCTCTGCCAAGGTGAACATAGTAAACATTGGAGGAGATTAAGAGATTGGTCGTTCTGTCTGTCGTTCTGTATTTGTGCGTGTACATGATGACTCATAATAGCAATGACGTCATTGCACCAACAGCACAAGCAGCAACGCCGGCTGTTTTTTTTCTTCCCTCCGCAAAGCGGCTCTTCCTTCTTCCCCTTGTTTTGTTGTAGGTGTAGTAGTAATGTTAGTAGTAATGTTTAATCACTTCACTTGGTGGAGATATGCGCTCTCACGAGCGCCTTTTAGTTGAATATCGATAGTGCAAATGCTAATATTGCTACAGTCAGTACATGGTTGCTTAGTTGTTTGCTGATCATACAGGTTCATTTTGATTAAGTGATTGAATAAATTAAGCCGATTTTTCCAATGGAGGCTACTGTCAGCTGGGGCTATCTTGCTACAGATCTCTCCACCCAGATGAAATTGTAGTTTTCCTTGTTACTTTACCCATACTTCAGATTTCACTACTTTGGCCTGTTTTGTCATAGAGTGGCCATCGTTGACACAAGTAACATGAGTTGGGATCTTTACAGCACTTTGTGTGTCAAATTTTACCATAATTTTTGCCTTTTTGTTTTTTACTGTTCATGTTATACTGATGTAGGCCGACTCTGATGAAGTATTTGATGTGATGTGCACTAGAACGAGTTACATTGATAAGATGCCAAACACGGCTCAGTCAGCTCAAATGCACTGTTACATTATGAAAACATTTTTTAATATTGTTGATATGTTTTTCTAGGTGAACCAAAGATATATGTTGAACTGACAAATGGAGCAACTATAACAGATGCACAGGATTGTTCCAGGTTGTTTTTTCTGTTTGTTGATCAGTGAATTAATTAAATTCATTTATTGACATTTTGGTCCTCATGCATTGGGATGTTAATGGTGGGCAACAAACAGTTTTTCCCTTTGCCACTTTTATTTTATTTTTATTTTTATTTGTATGATGGGCCCTAATGCTAAACAAGAGCAGTTGCATCACTGTTCTTCATCAGGTTTGGGTTTATTTTTGCTAGAATATTTTATGCGGAGATTATATTCTGGCCAGGGGGTACTAGGTTCACATGGCGATCGTATTGTTCAATTTTTGTTTATAATTTTTCCCGTTTTTTTATCTTTGGTGAAAAATTCGTCAGTGTTATTGCATAATGCAAAGAGATATAATGTAATTGAAGTTATAAACAGACTATTTTGCAGTGATGTTGTGAAATTGATATCACAGATTGGAACAGCAAAGACGTAATGATGTCAGCAAGTACAAGGTTTTTGTGAAGGTTCTTTTCAATGGCAAGGAAGTCTCGAAGACTGAGTCAAAGTATGTTCAGTCCATTGGCATTTTGAAATAATCTAGTTTATTATCAAAATGCCAGAAAATTTTCAAATCGTTCCTATTATTTTTTTGCAGTATATACTGTCAGTTGCATTGACTAATGGCTCCATTTTCTGCATTTTGTTGTGCTTCGTAAAACGTTGCAGTTTTGATAACGATTTTTTATTAGATCCTGGCCAGTTGAGATAAGGAAGGAATTGACTAGTGCAGAACACTTTTTATGCAGTTTTTTTACTATTTAGTTTAATGCTTATTATTTTTGAAAAATGGTGGATTGGTTAACAGGTAATTTTTTAGTCATGGTTTTTATCCATGCATGTTTTGTTTTTGTCAACTAGTGTGCAGATGCTATTAAAGCAAGGTGTAAAAGTGTTTGAATTGGTTGCAATATTTTGTGGATCAACATGTAATACAAATGTTACAGTAAAGATGCTATAGTTGACTTTTGTGTGGTAAATTTAAATTATTTATATCTTAATTGGCATTTATATTGATACAGTTGACAGCGCCGTAATGCCTTACTATGTGTCTTGCTCTGTGGTGTACTTTTATGTATTTCAGGCCAATTGGACAAGATTTTCGGGTCCATTTTGCTAGAATATTTAATGTGGAGATTATATACTGGCCGGAGAGTGTTAAGCTGGAGGTAAATGTGCATTGAATTGAATTTATTTTAAAGTTTGTGCGAAAATTAGCATTTTTTTCAATAATGTAAAAGTATAGGTACCTGTATGAATTTCAATTCTAGAACTAAAGTTTGTTATTGTAAAGGATTTGTTGCCCACTACAGAATGTCGCGTAAAATTGGAGCATACATGCAGTGGCTTTTATCCCCCCAAATCTGGATTCAAATTGGGTGCATCTTTCTCCCCACATTTTCAGTCTTAATTTCCCCCTTCTATTTTTAGACTCAAGTACCCTTTTTGGGGCTTTTTCCCTCCCTAGGGGGACGTTTTGTTAAAGGTGTAGTTCAAAACCTTTCCCCCTGTTTTTCACTGGGCCATCTACACCTTTAAGAAAACTGTTCCCTTAGAAAGGGAAAGAAGCTTAAAGGGGGGGGGGACTCAAGTCCCGAAGTCCCCCCTCTACTTTTAAGCTTTTTTTCCTCGAGTCCAAAAGTGGGAGGAAAGTTGCGCCTGATTTTGATTCCAGAGTTGTAGATTGTCCAGTGAAAAATAGGGGGATAGTTTTGATCTACATCTTAACAAAACTCCCCCCCCTTCCCATGTTTTTACTGCACCCACCAATCATAGGGATAGAAGCCACTGCATGCATGTTATGTATAGATTGAATAATTGGACATTTTTTAGAAAAACGATGAGCCATGATCGTTGCAGTGAAGTTCGATAAGTTGAAGTGTACGAGACGACCTCACTTCTCGGGTGTTATCCAGGCTAAACATTACTGAAACTGTCCGATCGCTCGATCCACATAGTGCTTGTATATTACGCCACATATGTACTACGTCAACGCAGGTCTACGAAAGTTCCGGCCTGTCAACGAATCTGCTGACGAGCGTGTATGCTGCGGTGCCGGAGCGCAATGTGACGTCGGAATCGTCATTTTTAGCCGACATTGATTTCACCAGTGAACTGCGCCAGACACACAGCCACGATGCTGTTGGTAGTGGTAAGTGTTAATTATCTGTCGGTCTCCGTTGTCAGCTCTGAAGTCTGTGACCAGTTTTAAGGTGCATAAAGGGTGATAGAAATAAAATAAATTAAAATCGTTTTAAGTTTAAACTTTACTAAAATAAAATGAAATGAAAACCAGAATGGATTTCTTCTATTTCATTTCATTTTACTTTGCATTTGTCACCGTGTATGCACCTTTAGAATGCACACACGCTTTCTGACTTTTTCAAATGCCATCTCAAACGTTTTACTTCTTGTTTTATTAATATCATGAGCATGTGCATGATTTTTTTGGCAGTTAGTGCTCTGTAGAATTGCTTCCTTACTCAAGTTTATGATAATGTTACAGTTTGCAAGCAGGAATCATTTAGAGTTTGATTTTTTTTCGAGAGTTGCATGCATATTTTAATAGCTTAGTACTAGTTGAGTAGTTTTTGTCTTTTTTTCTCTTATGCCAATGATGCCATGTGTGACAGAAAAAAGATTTTGGTGTCATGCATGGTGACGTCGGGAACAGTATCTGGCCAAATTGTTTTAGATTTTTGTTGTACTTTACAGTGAACAGGCGTTTCTGATTGCTGCAGAACGTTTAATGGCGTCCTTTTGTTCATGGTGAAAACGGACACTTTGCTGAGCTGTATTTTACATCAACAATAAATACACCGATGTGTTACTGTACTTTGCTGTGGTTTGATTACAGGTTTATTCTTTGTCCAGGTATAGTTTTTTTGGCTCCTTTTATTTGATTTTTTTGAGATTATTTTTCGCAGCGTTTGTGTCGCAAGTTGTGATGGGATGCATTTGTGTAAACAGGTGTTACAGTGAATATGAATACTCATAGGCCAACCACCGAAGCAACTCTCCTGACGTCCGGCATCATTTCTGCATCTGTGGCGTGGGGACTTGATGAAGAGGGTAAAGTTCTTGTGCCTCCGATCAGTGATTGCACGAACCAGCGATACAGGCATGACCCACTCGCTGTATTTCTTTCACTCAGCTGTCACTATATATTAGAGGCGAGACGGATCTAGGCTTCAGCCAAGGGGGGCAGATTATTTCCCTCTCTCCTTCTTGTTCTCCCTCCTTTTTTATTTCCCCTCCCCTTCCTTTTTTTCTTCTTTGTTTTTTTTCTTTTCTCTTTTTCTTTTCTTTTCCCTTGGAAGTAGGACTCTGAATCCAGCTAAGAGGTCTGGGGGAGTGCTTTGAGCTCTCCCAGTGGGGTCTGGGCAGAGCTCCAGTCGAAATCAAGTCTGGTTTATTTTAGCGCTTAAATATAACATCTGGTGGCAATAATTTTTATCATTTTTCTGATACATGAACTTGTTAATTAGCAGTTTGGCAGAGCATATAAAGTGTTTACTTATGCATAGAGGCTCAGGGGGGGGAAGTCTGCCCTTCCTCCCCCCTTCACCCTCCCCTTTGAGCCCCTATTTTTACAAAATTTTTACAGTATTTTTAAGCATTTGCAGCTATTGAATATTTTAACTGAACTACTCAAATGGACTGTATATGTTCGGGAAATGAATTCATGTACGTACATTTGTCACGCCATTTAGCTGTTGTGGAACAAAACTTCTGTACGCAGTTGATAAGCTGCAGGTGAAAGTGATTTGATATCAGATAGGTTTGCAGTGCTGGAAAATGGGTCACTTCACTTTTTGACTTAGACTTTCGCTGAGTCTAAACTTCGGTCTAAGTACCTACTAAAGTCAAAAAGTGAAGTGATTTCGCTGAGACTTATGGACTCAGCGAAAAGTCTCAGCGATTCGCTGAGTCCAAAAGTACTTACTTAGACCAAAGCTGAGCCGAACTAACCTGGCTAAAGTCGGTTCGATTTGCGTGGAAGAGATAGCTTTAGCCCTTAGGGCTTAACTTTCGCTGAGTCTGAATCCACTTCAACTTTTGACTTTAGCTGAGCAAAAACATGGCGACTATTTACAGTCCTATGTATACGGACAGTTTAGTAAATTGAAGCAGTCTAGTACGAAAAATAAACGCCGTAATAAATATGCAGTGACATCAGATGTTACGTAATTTCGTTATTTGCGTGCGCGGCGCAATTAAATAAGCAAGTCCAAGTGTAAATGGTTGATTTATTTCCTGTCAGGTTTATGGGTTTTCCGCCATTTTTAATTGTTTTGGTCTAAGTCAGTAGACTTAGACCAAAGTTTAGTTGAACTGTGGTCTAAGTACAGACTTTAGCGTTTAGCTTTAGCTTTCGCTCAGCGAAAAGACTCAGCGAAAGTCTAAGTCAAAAAGTGAAGTGACGCAATGTCTTATTCAATGGTTGATTGTCGACTAATGCTAATACATAAATGATTTAATTATGATTGGCTTTCTATGGATTTATTTATTCTTTTTTGAGAATGAAGTGCAGAAAATTTTGCATTTGCATATATTGAAGGGCATGTACAGTTTTTTATAGGAAACCCATTTCAGAGCCATGGAGTGTCACATGCCATATGGGATTGTACCATGTTATTTGCCACCCGACATAGGTGAATGCACTTTGCCTTAATCCTAGCCAGGCAGGCCGGAACTCGATTTACCTACCTCGGAGGGATGGAAGGCTGAGTTGGTTGGGGGCGGGGGATTGGTTGTATGTCAAGATAGTTTGCTTACAGTCTGCAAGTAGTTGCTCATTTAAATAGTCCATAGAGCAATTTTCTGCATTGATGCTCTGCTGTTTAGCATTTTTAAAACACTATAGATAATTAGCCACTGGTCGTCTGGCGTCCTCTGGCGACTGTAAAAGAAACATCGTTTCTAGGATGGGTGAACTTAGATTTTGTTTTACTAAGCTTTCAAACATGCACTGCTGTTGCATGTTTCCGTTTGCGTTAGCTGGGCTTTTCTTGTTACATCTGTTTTGTTGAAAACTGCTAATTGAGCATGTATCTGGTTGTAAAGTAGTATCTGTGAGGAGTTTTACACCAACTCAGGGTGTAGTCTCTCCTAACTCTTTGTTACACTTGCTGTCACACCCCCTTTACACTCCATGACTGTGAAGTATGCAGAATGTTGTGAAGCCGTTGAAGGATGTTTTGTCTTGCAGCGGACTGCGGTGCAAAGATCCGATTGCTGACATCGGCATGTCAGGTTTGTGTGACATGGAAAAACTGACAAAGTGGATCGAAGAGTCTCGACTTGACCCAAATGATCCTGGAAATGCCGATATCATGCATCTAATGAGAGTAAGTGTCATCTGTTTTTCAGTACTTTGATGTATGGTTTATTTTAAAAGGTTAAAGGTTAAAGATTAAGATTAGGTGTTATAGTTCCTAATGGAGTCCCATTCCAGAGCTACGGAGCATCACCTGACATATAGGATCACACAGTGCTATTTGCCACCCAACACAGGTGAACGCACCCCACTTTAACTCCAGCCAGATTGTTTGGTACTCGATTTACCTACCCCGGAGGGATGGAAGGCTGAGTTACACATCAAGATGGTTTACCTGCTAAAAGGCATCCACCCATCCAAGTACTGACCCGGCTCGTCGTAGAGCAACTTCGTTGATTGGATGAAACGCATTACCTCTACGCCATGCCACACATATGTGTTTGATACAGTTGGGTGTTTAACCTCAGCATGAGTTTTTAAAAGCTTGGCTAACATCGGTTTTTGTGCAAGAGGCACACGTTTCCGACATAGTTACTGGATTGTTGTGTGAATAACACTTTGCTAAAGTATGCGAGTATTCAAAACCTAGTTTCTCATTAGGTGTGTCAAGAATGGATTTCCAGTGAATTGCAGGTCAATTCGTCGTTCAATTTGTGTCTACAGCCAGTCGGTGGCGGAAACATGCTGGTACAACCATATCGGATGCCAGATTATTTTCGTCTGGAGCACGTGCAAGACGAGTTCAACTTTGCAACTGACGATGAAATGGAAAGATCACGGAGGTTCCGAATGATCATGTTGCGAGATCAGGATGTGCCGTACTTTAAGAACCAGAGAGTTCCCCTTTGTGACAAAGATGTACCAGAGGAACTGTTTGCCGTACGTGTTTTATCTTTCTAAAGTTTCTAGAATTTTTGCAAAATACTATTAAAAGTGAAGAAAATTTTGAATACATGTATCATTGTAACTTTTTTATGAATAAATATGTAGCTAAACATGAACTGTTTTAATCTTAATTTATCTGTTATCTTTAAAAAGTTGTTTTTGGTAGAAAGAAATTTTTTTCAGTTTTGAAGTTACCAGTGCAGATAAAGCACTGAAGCCTTGTGACATCCAGCATCTCTTGTATTTTAAAAAGTTAAAGAGTAAAATTTTTTGTTGTTTATTGAGTTGGATAGTTTTTACGCACTAGAGCTAGCCATAGCTGGCTATGGCGTATTAGCTACGGTAATTTTGTCTGTCTGTCTGTCTGTCCATCCCTCCATTTGTCTGTCACGATCTGGTACTGTTTGTTGTGGTAGTTCTCAATGTAGCATCCGCTTGCCGATGTGTCAACTGATGTTGTAGGACTATGACAAGAAGATGCGTGAAGAGGCGCGACTGAGAGAGGCCGATGATACAGACTCCCATCACATTGCCGTAGCCAAGTTTATGCAGAAGGTCTGCATGTAGCCCAAATGGCATATTTTGTGCAGTGCGGTGTGGAAGTGTTTTGTTGTTGTTGCTGTTAAATGCTATAGCTCTTCATAGGAAACCCATCTCAGAGCTATGGAGCAAGATCAATCGCCATATGGGATCACGCTTTGTTACCTGCCACTCGACACAGGAGAACATGCCTTGCTTTTAACCCAGCCAGATAGGCTGGTACTCAATTTACCTACTCCAAAGTGATGGAAGGCTGAGTTGACCTAGGCAGCTGGTTACATACCGAGATGGTTTAGGCCTACCGGCCCGCACCCATCCAAATGCTAACCCGGCCTGGCGTAGAGTAACTTCCTTGATCGGATGAAACACGTTATTGTTGTCACTCTGGACTGTCACCTATCTTTGGATAAACACATCAGCTCCGTCTGCAAATCTGCTTCTTATCACATCCGGTCACTCCACCATATTTGTTCGGCCATCACTGATGATATGGCCAAATCAGTTGCTTCTTCCCTGGTCTGCTCTCGCTTAGACTACGCTAATCCTCTTCTCTTTGGCACCACTCAGAAAATTATCAGTGGCTCCCAATTGATCAACGCATTGAATTTAAACTTGCCACGTTGATGTACAACATTCTCAACTTTCAACTTGCTTATCTCTGTTCTCTGCTCAATTATCACACTCCCACACGTTCTCTGCATTCTGCCAACGCCAATCTTCTGTCAGTTCCACGTGTCCACACAACCTTTGCCTCCTGCGGTTTTAGTATTGCAGCCCCACAGTCTGGAACTCACTACCCTCTAGCATTTGCAGTTCTACCTCTGCAGACACTTTCCGTCGCCTCCTTAAAACTCACTGCTTCCAGCAGGCCTACTGCTCCCCCTAGCGGCTCAGCCAAGTGCCTCAGATTCGGCCACTGGCTGACATTGTGCACTTTGAATATTTACTTACTTACGTACGCACTTACTTATTTACTATATAGTTCAGTGTTTGCTTTATGCTGTCTTTTTTATGGATCTTGTGCTTGTGTTTACTGTTCATTTAATATATGCATTGAACTGTTACTTTCTTCACGCCCTTACTGTCACTTAGCATCAAGATCAGTTGCAAGCCGGATATTTTTCTGTTAATTTTCAAATATTCTGGTACTTTTTTGAACTTTAAAAAGTTAGTTACAGCTTTGGCAAAACGATGCATTACAGGTCCGTGAACAGGTGATGCAGCGTTATCGTATTGCTACACATCAGAAGACGTATGCGGATATCATACGAGAAGAAGCAGTTCCTGATATCGGGTAAGTTTTTTATACTGCTATTATTCATTCGTTAATTCTTTAATGTGTCTCTTATTTGTTTGTGATGTGTGATAGACATATAAATGTCATAATTGATGATCTGCCGGTTATAGTTATTTGTTTGGAATCAAATTAAATTTATTTAAAAACATGATGGTACAAGCATTTTTGTGATAGCTGTTGGCTGGGTAAATGGTAATGATTCTAAGCAAAACATGTACATGCTATTAGTCAGTTCAGTTTTTAAGTGAAATTAAATGATTAATTAATCATTAGTCATTGAGAATTTTATTTATTTTTTTAATCATTACCAGCTCTAATAAAGTACTTAACCCAATATTAGGCACTGCCTCTTTTTGAATTAGATCTGCATACGTTTTCTTATGTGTAACAATAGGATAGCACTGTATCGCCTCTTTTGACGTAAACGTAAATTACAGTTTGTCTGTCTTGTGCTTAATGTAAACTATTTCATGTAGCTAATTTTGCTACTGATATGTCTATTTTAAATGTAAAATTTGTAATTTTTGAACCAGATATGTACTACAGGAACTGATAGGTAAAAGGTTATATGGGTGCGTAATTTGGTTACGTCTTAATGTTGAACGTGGTTTGTTTGCTAACAAAGATGCTAACATTCAGTTTGTTTTATATTTGTTTCAAATTTATTAAAACTGTTACTCTACTCTTCTCATATGCATCAGGTGTATTATAGTGTATTATAGTTTGCATTTGTTTGATAAAATGTGAAAAACTATGGAACTGTTCAAATTTTGTTGAACGTCTAAAGCACATGAAAGTGGTCTGTCTATTTTGATATCTACTGGCTGCGTTAAAACGGATAATAATTTTTTTTCAATTTGTAAATGCTTTTTAGTTGGTTCTGTGGTAAAACTGGATGATCAAGTAAAATTGAAAGTAGCAAATAGCATAAAAATGATACTAGTCTACACCAGTGCTTTGCAATGTCTCACTTTACTGGCATGCAAATGCATCTTTTTACATCTCACTATCGATATACTTTTTTGAAATGACATACTTGATCTTACAATTTTAGGTTTAGCTCGTTTTTTTGTGTTTCTGTAAAGGTTAAACTTTTTGTTTCTTTATTGTAAACGTTAAACTTACCGTTCCATTATTATGTCTTTGTGTGCATTCTGCCTATACTGTGTCAGGTGGGACGTTAAACCCTACTCACTCATGATACTGATATTGTTAAGCTGAACTGTTTGGTATTCTAGACGTAGCTAGGCATTGGCGTTCAGTTACCTGCACTGTACAGTAGCAATAGCAGTGGTACAGGTGATACAGTTGAACATTGTCCGTCTGTTCGTTCTTTCCACTAGATAAGCTACTGCTCACGAGACGCGCGAGAGCTTATAGCAGTTCCTGTTTACAGATAATAAAGGTCGTCAATTTATGTAGTATATCGTTGTGAACACGACTCTGATGCGCTTTCGTCACTAACCAGAGCTGGTGGTCACACAGGCACCACGTGCAGCCTGCAGACACAGGCTGGTGCAGCAGCCGGCTAGGCAGCCCCAGTCAGCTGTACCAATGTCCCCACATTCCGTAACCCATATAATGGGTCACTACCATTTAACCGACCCCGGAGGGATGGCAGGCTGAGTTGGCCTTGTTGGTTGACTGACAGCAGACGCTTTACCCATAAAGAGGTCAAACGGCCATCTATCAGTCTAGCGCAGAATAGGGAAAGTTCGCCGGCCAGGACCGACGTTCTAACCACTATGCTATGCCACTAATCTTGGTCTATTTCCATCCATTTCGTCGCAATTCACTTTTCTGCAGCCAAAAATCGCCAAAAATCACTAAAAACCTTTATTTTCGGTGTTCAAGGTCATTCAAGGTCAATGATGTTGACATTCTAAGAAGCTAATTGCCAGTGCTTGTTATGATAAGCAGCATGTCTCTGCTCATGTGTAACCATTTTTACGCTTGACCAGCCAGTAACGGTAAAATAACCAATTTTTAGGGGGCACCCCTCTTTGACACCTGCGTGCACAGGTTTTCTTCAATTTAGGGGGTTGGGACTTACACTGCTCAAATCTATGAAATCTTCATTTAATGGTGAAAATTTTACATGCACGTTTTCTTGGTTTATTTCCAGCCATTTTGGTGCAACTCATTTTTGAAATGGGTGTTGCGGCCAAAAATCGTGAAAAATTAATTAAAACCGCCAATTTTTGGGGTTCAAGGTCATTCAAGGTCATTGATGTTGTCATTCCTAAGAAGCTCGTCGCCAATGCTTGTTATGATAAGCAACATGTCTGTGCCTATCCTCAACCATTTTCATGCTAGGCAAGCCAATAAAGGCAAAATAATATTTTTTTTAGTGATTACTTGCATCACATGTGGCAAAAAGTTGGGTGTCTTATTTATAATTTTGTCGTCGAAATATCTACCGACGTCTTAGTTTTAATTCTGGCATAGGCTATGGATGGTTAAATTGTTTGCAGATGTTTTTCTCATGTTTTTCTTGTGGTTTTTCTGACAACATGACAGATGTTTGCAGGTGTTTTTAATGTGAGGTTTTTATGTGTTTGTGTGCATTCTGCCTGAAAAGGCCGTCTCCGAAATGACTTATACTGTGTCAGGTGGGACGTTAAGCCTAGTCACTCACTCACTCACTGAGGTTAGACTCGCTGAGTGTAATGTTGTTATGACAGAATAATTATGCCAAAGCTACTGTCATTTGTGGAACCCCAACGGCCACTGCGTCCAAAGCGCATTGAACGCAAGAAAGTGCGTCCACAGAGCATTCAGCCAGGAGATGTGAAAATCCTTGTCAACGTCGTGCGAGCGTTCGGCATTCCTGTTCGTGATCAGAGGTAAGCGTTTGTAATCATTCGATCAATTAATCATTTATTTGCATAATAAACACATCAACCAGTGAAAGTTTGCAGCAAAGAAGTTTACGCGAGCAAGATATGCCAGGATTGTTAGAGCACTAATGAAAAGTAACACGAAAACAATTTATACAAGCACACTGACGTTTGAGAAGAACACCTGAGTAATTTAGTAAAATTGACAATCTGAATGGAATGCTTAAAACTAGTTACTTGATGTGCTTTAACATCGTAATTGTTTTGTTTCCTTATTTCTTTAGCACAACATGCTTCACACTGTTAGATCTATTCGGGGTTATTTATTTGACAGTTTGTTCTATGTTCGTGATGCAGCAGCTGTAAGAGATGCGCAGTCATTCGTTTGAAGAGAACATGTCGATGATGTATTAGTATGAATCTTTTAGATGTTATAATCTGCTTGAGGCTTTTATGCTGAACTAGAAGTAATTCAATAAAATTTTTGGTTGATGCCAAATCTATAAGGAGTGCAGTTGCTGTGGAAATGATTAGAACTATTAAGCACAGCTTAGGCATTTTGATTATTATGTCTGCTGTGCTGAACTGTGCATTAGGTGATGTGTAAACGTCAATATGTGTGTGTCATACCAGGCCAGTGATTGTTAGGAGAGGAGCCGTCTCTGGTGGGCCAGGCGGGTCAATGGCTGGACCTGGTTCAGTGGATGAATCAGCGAACATGAGAAATTCCGTTGCGGAGGTAAGCATCATCATTTTTACAGCATCCTGTTTTTTTGCTGTCGATAGTAAGAGAGATAGTAGCATTAGTAAGAGAGTATGCCTACAGTAGTGAAATTCAATTAATGGTGAGATGTAACTAACTACACAAACAGTACTGTGAGAGTGTGTTTAGAGTCTTTTCAGTGGGGTCATTCATTGACTTCTGGCAGTGACATTACATAAATATTGACTGGCGTCGAGGTCATCATTGAAAATTTTTGACCCGAGTGTTCGTAAAATGTTGCCTGAGATCGAAGATCGAGGACAACATTTTACGAACCGAGGGTCAGAAATTTTCAGTGATGATCGACACACCAGTCACTATTTGTTGTGATTTTGTTATACCTCAAAACCGAAACAAAAAAAATTAAACAAAAATCATTTAAACTTAAAAGCTGTGACGACTTCAATGTTGCCTGTTGACCAGTCAACAGTGCATATTTGTTAACATCTCATGATGCAATTTGGACTAATCGCATGCAGGTTTTTTGCATTGAGGTATAACAATAACTACTACAGTTATCTTACTAATGCTTGCGTGTCTACTAATCTACGAAGGTCGTTTCATAAGTAAGTTACGAAATAGCGCTATTTCATCAATTCTTAGAATAGGAAAAATCCGAAATATACGTTTCATAGGGAAAATAATTCTGAACATAGGCGGAAATTTTTTGGATGATGACGTCATTATTGTGACGTCATCAGCTAATAGAACACAGTGTGTTTGTGTATTATTTTTAGGGCTAGACGAAAATCATGGTGCAAAAGTGAAAAAATCACGGCATACTTTTAGAAAAGTCGCAAAATTCACGGCGAATTCACGGTGCCAATTAGCGTTAAAAAACGTCTCATTGACAAACATTTTTGTTCTGTGCCTAGTCAACTATCAGTCATGTATCGTCGTCTCACAAAATGACTAACATTAGTCGTTTTTAGTAACTTTCAGGAATAGTTTTAGTAACTATATGCAGTTATACACACAGCAGTGAATGGCTGCAAATGATTATCATAATGATCAACGAGGTCATATTAGGGTCAACTTTTGATGTTTATCTATCGAATTTTACGGATTTTGACACAAAAGTGCAACCCGTGCAAAAATTCATGGCAAATCACGGCAAACGCTAAAATTCACGGCAAGCGTCAAAATTCACGGCTTCCGTGAATTCTGTGAATTCGTGATTTTCGTCTAGCCCTAATTATTTTCCCCACCAGTAATGAGTCGAACTCACAAGTGACAAACAGCATAGGAGCAAGAAAAAATAAACAAATTCAATAAGTTAATGTCACCTCTTTATACGCTAAACATTATTGCTTCGTTTTTTTAAACATATCATCCGAGTTTCTTCATACATTTGTCCCTTTTGTCAACAAGCATTTTTGTGTCTGATGCAAAGAACGATGTTGGCTGCTGTCCCAGCCACTGACGAACGACTGATTGCACCTTCGCATTTTATGCAAATTTCTGCCCACTCACCATTTTCTTGCATCAAAAGTGTACTGTTCGCATTGTAAAACACTTGTCGCCAAATACTGGATACATTTTAAAATGAATCTGAGTTGTATTAAGTACTTTTACCCACAAAACAAACAAAATAGCATTTTGTTTGTTACGGGACAATTTCAGTGGCAACGTTCTTTTATTTAATGTTTATAAATGACGTCACAGTGACGTCATCTTAACAAAACTCACATCTAGTACTAAGAATTAGATTTCCTACAAAACGTATATTTCGGATTTTTCCTAGTTTAAGAATTAATGGAATGGCACCATTTTGTAACTTATTTATGGAACGACCCTCGCGCTTGACTCGGTTGACCTTTTGGCTAGTAGTAAATTATGAAGCATGATAGGTCTTCATTAGCCATATCATGGTGCTACTTCATCTTTCTTCAACTACATCCACCTGAAACTCACTGTTTATGTCTCTTTTTCCAGATTTTTTTAAAAATTGTTTTTTGATCATTTTCTATGTTCCGTAGCCTTGTGGTGTGTGTGTACGATATGACACGATATGATGAATAAACGAAAGAATGATTAGTAAACACGCAAGCAGCAATAAGGTAACTGTAGTTTATCTGAAAGCTATGACACATGATTTGCTTGGCAAAATGGCAGGCGAGTGCCACTTCAGTGTAATGCATAAACTAAAAAGAACTGAAAATGTTTCAAATGGAAATAAAATGGGTGAGACCGAAATGAAACTAATTCATGTAAAACGAACAAAATCTGGAAACGGGACTATGCAATGTTGTGTTTATTGCTTTGTAATGATGTCGCTTGCGTATCTCAAAGTTCGGGTTAGACTCGGCTTGCACCCAGGCCAGATTTCATTTTTTTTCAGCCCATCCACATCAGGTGAGTTGCTGATCTCTTGAAACATCAACTGTCGACAGCTATGTGTGTGGTTTATCATACTGATGGTGTACTTTGGCTGTGCTAGTTGTGAAATATCCATTGAATTAATGCTCAGCAACTGCTAGTGCTTATGCCTTGTTGTCCTGCTGTGATGATACATGTGCTGCAGTCTACTCTGTTCACTAAATAAATAAATAAAAATGATAATAAAATATTGGGTGAATTAATCGACTGTCGTTTTCAGTCGAGGTGGCGTAACACAGTCATTAGCTCAGAGCTGCAGCAGTCTAGCTCACATGACACGGCTGACCGCACGGATGCAGCCGATGCAGATGAGATATTAATTGAACGTTTGGCGGTATACGTGTCTCTGTATATCTATCATTTGCTGCTCGTTATTTGTTGAGAAAGCGTGTGAATGTGATTGTTGATTTTACGACTGGACTCACGTTGATAGTTTTTGTTATGACTCGTGCGATGATTTTTGATTTTTCTTTGACTGCATTTTTTATTTACTCACCGATTGGACATAATGTTAAACTAACATTACCAAAGTTGGCTGTAATTTTTAGCCAACAATGGTCGAGTTATTGGCATGGTTGTCATCCGTTTGTCCATTCTTCACAGATGTATTGTGGCTAGGCTTGGGTTGTAGGGGAAAACTTTTTACATGACTAATTAGCCATATGCGTTGAACTCGGGAATGCAAAATTTCAGCAAGGGGAAAATTTTCAAATTCGGAGTTGAATGAAGGAGGACGTAGGCGATTTAACGAACAACTGGCCATATCTCGGAAACAGTGCGAGATACGGCCAAGGTTACCATTAATCATTAACAGGAAGTGGCATACGCCTTGTCAGATGAGATGGAAATCATTGACCTTGGATGACTTTGAAGGTATACAGCAACAAGTAAGGTTGGCTATTCTAGCGACAGCTGGGCTTCTTGTAACATTTAATTGTGAGTAAACTTACAGGTATTGTAAGCAGTTGGAGCAAAGGTGGTGAATATAATGTGTGCATAGTATATGAAGCACTAGCAATAAATAGAAGACTTTAGAAGACTTTAGACAACTTTACTTTTTTATATTCCGATTGACAGTAGCGTATGTGGCAGTTCATATTTAATTGTTTTTTTATTGTATGCTTTTTTGTCACTTTTACGGAGGGGGAGTGTATTGTCTTGGTTTTTACGCACGAAAGCAGAATGCTTCGCGCGTCTTTGCCATCGTCTGGGCGTCCGTCTGTCTGTCCGTCTGTCCGTCCGTCACACTCGTGAGCTGTATCAAAACGGTGCAAGCTAGGATCACGAAATCTTCACCGTGGACTGCCC
>Ga0209367_1005634_pt1 | contig 17343 bp, 12 predicted proteins | sample WorMetLIZISLAND2_FD_187412 | JGI IMG/M metagenome (GOLD analysis project Ga0209367, IMG submission 187412) | Marine gutless worms symbiont microbial communities from Max Planck institute for Marine Microbiology, Germany - Olavius geniculatus... ... | reverse complement strand
CAAAGTTATGACCGTTTAAAGAATTGCTTAATTTTCCCCATAGGCGCCATTGTAATTTTTTCGATTTTTGCGAATAAATACGTTAAATATTAATTTTAAATTTTTTAACCCCCAAAAGGCACATCCATGCGCGAGACCGCGTCCTTTGAGCCATCGCGCGCAAAAATCCGCCGAAGGGTCTGACCTGTAGGTGAGTTTCTGAAAAAAGGTATATGTACAGCTATAAAAATTTTTGCGTATATTTCACCCATTTCCCGGGAAGCCCCCCTTGGAGGGATTTGCATAAAATTTTGCATGACGGGTCCCCTCGCCAACATAATCAACGGTGCCAAATTTTATCTCAATCGGTCAGGGGTTTTGATTCTGTGGGGGGTCGAATTTTTGGCTTTCCCATAAGAAAGAGAAGTCGCCGTTAACACAGGGCTTGAACTACCGTTCAGCCTGTGATATCTCCAAGTCCACTAGGTCCAAGTCGGCGTCCAATGAGTTCAACGACAGAGAACTTTCGTAGAATTCGGTTTTTTTACAATTTGGGCATGCAGCGAAAAACAACAACGTAAAAGAACGCTAGCAATTAGAAATTATTTGTCTGTTGATGTTACGTTTGCGTCGTTTGCAAAAAAAGCAGTAATAATGTCTTAGTAGTGTGAGTCGTAGTAACGACGGAGACAAACCACGAGGGCACGTGACAGTTTGTCCGTGTTTTCCACTTCCTCAGGGTGAAGATCTTTCTCCGGCTGATAGAACTTTGAGTAGAATGCCTGCAGTCATACATTTGATAATAAATTACTTAAAATGTGTGTATTAACAAATTTTTTGTTTTAAAAAGTACAGATGTTCATTATAACGATGCTTATTACAACTATTCCTACAACCATATGACAAAATATCTAAGGCTAATTAACCAAACTAACATTGCTTTATTGCTAAATTATCTCATGCAAACCATGCATACAGTCCTCAAAATAGATGTTCGTTCTACACCTATCATTCCTGCCAATGCAAAGCTAACAGTAATTTTCGTAAGGTACAAAAGACGGACGGACGAACGAAGGAGACAGTTAATGCGGCCTATAAGAACGGTCACATAATAGTAACGGAAAATATTGTATCGTATCAGTGGATGACCTGGATGATTGGCATGACGGCGTCGAAGATATAGTGCATAGTCGACTGCATCACTTGTTCCGTGTTGGACCGCTCCGCCACGAAACTTCACACCAGCGAATGAGACAGGATGAAACAAAAGTTGAAAACAATTGTATAAACATGGCTGCAATAATAATCAGTACCGTCGACAACGGATGCAGCTTTAAGATAATGATATACGACCACCACTGATTGATTTAGTTTCGCTACACAAATGAGTAATCAATCATTCCGGAAATTTGCAAAGCGCCCTAAGCAGCGCCTGATAGCATTCTGTTATGTGTCATAGTTGATCAATAAAATGTATACAATCGTGGTCTGTTAAATGTTTCTTAAATAATCATTTGATTTGACGTGCATTGATTTGCAAAGTCAACTAATTCGTTAACTGATACAATTACGATCGTGATTAGTAGTAACAGTTAAATGCAGAGTGATGAGTAGTTGTGTTTCAACGTACAACTTATCGGCGGGTTTCCGCAGGAGCAGCGTCGTTTTGTCCTGATTCCTAGACACGTATTCGGTCAACTGGTGCAGATCTTTGGTCACGTGCTGCAGAAACCGCCACAAATTCCTGACACACACAAACACAGAGACATAAACGACATATCATCCATAGACTGCGCCGTCGGAACGACGGATCGCTTGTCATCGATGAGTTTGCTGATGAGCGTGGAGTTCAATTCCGGGGCTGCAGAGTGCAGACACGGAAGCAAAAGCTGACAGATCCTGTTACACTGCTTTATGTTAACCTTCAGAGCGTCTTTTACGTCTTTATACGCGTCTTCATACTTTCCACTGAAGTGCAGTAATTATGCGGCCTACTCTGCATGCATTGCCCATAGAGATACACACGCAGACACGCAGACAGACAGTACATGAAGCCCAGCTGTCGCTAGGATAGCCGACCGTATTGGTTGTCAGTGACCTTCGATGTCATCCAAGGTCGATGATTTTCATTTCATCTAAAAAAGCGTATGCCATGTGACTAATACTAACCTTGGCCGTATCTCTTACCGTTACTAAGATATGGCCAGTTTTCAGTTGAATTTTTTTTACTCTCTTCTCTAATGAACTTACCGGTACAATTTGAAAATGTTTCCCTTGCACTAGATGGCTGACATTTTGCATACCCGAGTTTAACACACATGACTAATTATTCGTATAAAAAGTTTTTCCAACAACCTAAAACTCTGCCACAATACATCCGTGACAGACGGACGTATGGACGGACGGACAGACGGACGACAACCATGCCAATAGCTCGACTGTTACTTAAGTATGGCCGGCTGAAAAAGAGAGAGAGAAAGACAGAGACAGAAAGAGATGCGCACGGGTCATGAGGCAGGTCTCCAGCGCCACTCTCCACAGCACTGCCCGCGGTCTTCATGTAGACCCAGAGGAAGTATCGCATGAAGGGTTTCTTAAGGTTGCTGTCAACATCAGGGTGATTAATGATCCAGAATGTTGCGTAGCAGCTAACACGGTGTAATTTCATATGGCAGGTGACGCTCCATAGCTCTGTCGGGTGGTTAATGATCCACAGCAACTCATCAACGGACATGATCGTTTGACACATCGACTCGATGAACCGATTCTCACCCTACATCACGAACACGTCTACATGTCACAGAAGACAGCAGCACAGTGGAAAAAGTAGAAAACTTCGTAGACGATTGCCTATACTTTGCGCAGCACCCAGTCTTCCGACGGAGGCAGTCAACCAAACACAAAAGCTTGATGCGGCGCACTGTTGAAACAAGTAAATTTCGAAAGCACATTTTAGTTCCTTTAGTATAACGTATCATCAGAATAATACGTGCCAAAAAGTGTAAAGAATACGTTTAAAGTGGCTAAAGTTATTAAGGAAAAACGGTAGGTCTGTACAATCTCAGAAGTGACAGCTGACTGGCATGAGCTAATAATAGCTCGGCGCACTATGCGGCCATCTATTGCCTGTGCTAGTAAAAAAATTGGTCCCGCAGTGCAGCCAGCAAACATACCACCGCCCCAATAAGCCTCAGTGTAGTTATTGCTGCTCTATAAAAATAAATGTTCAGAAATGTTGATCTTAACGATAGCGTTGAGAAATTCAATAAAAAAGCGGATAACTTTTTTTCTGAACTTTTCACTTTTTTTGCAGGCCTATTTAAAGAAAAGCTGCTGTATCACCGTTCCCCCTTGTCCTGATATTATTTAAGGGGAACGTCGTTTTCTCCCACAAATATTTGGGGGAATATTTGGGGGAACGGGTTCTCCCCGCGTCCGTCCTTGACCACACCACTGGCAGTAATTACTGACCTCAGCGCAAGTGGCGAGCAGATCTATGAGACTGATGAAGTATCTGAGTTGTCGCACGTCAGTTTGTAGCGTCAATATCTGTTCTCTGGCCTCACGAGGCTGGTCCATTATGTTTGCCAGCTTGTTGTAGTAATAACAGTAGTAGTAATAGGAGCAGTAGTGTTGTAGTTGTACTGACGAGCTTGTTGTAGTCCTGCATGACGTACTTCATGACGTAAGCCTGGTTACGCTTCAGCGTCAGTCCCAGACCCTCCACCTGGATAAAGCAAACACAAGTCAGCTAATAAATACGCAAATCAGTCATTATCATCATCATCGTCATTACCAGTGGCGTCGTAATAAGGGGGTAGGGGAGGGCAGGAAGGCAATGCCCCTCCCTCAAAATTTGGGCTGTAGGAAATTCGTCAGAAAAATTTTGGTCGAAAAATTTTCGTCAAAAAATGCAAAAATTGCGACTAAAAACCCCATTTTCGCAAAAAATGGTTTAGTTAAAATTATGAACATGCAGTCAAAAATTTGCAGTGTCTGTCGTAAAATTGCAACTTCCGGCCCCGCCTACTTTTTTAACACACGACGCCGCTGCATCATCACTATTAGCTTATACACCGTTATCCATAAAAAACGTGCCACTTTACTTTTGTCCATATCTTCGCCAATTATTGATCGATTTTCAATATTCTTTTATTGGCACACCCCGCAGCCAATTTGCCATAATAAGATTATTATTATTATTATATCTCATCACAGCGTAAATGTGTTTCAGCACTACCTTGTGAAATATAAATGTAAGCAAAAACTAACGATAGTAACAGAAATTTAGGTAAATGAAAAAACGCTTCAGACCAACATTGCGATTCGTATGACACTAGACACTGTTATACCCACACAGTCTAGTGTCATACAGACCATTCACTGCAATGTTGGTCAATTTTACCTAAATGTTTGTTTGTTATTATCGTTATGTATGCATATTTTATTAATATTTCACAAGGTAGTGTAAAGACGCATATATGGTGTGGTAGGATCTATAATAATCACATTATCGCAAATTGTCTGCAGAATGTGCCAGTGAAACGATTTTGAAAATCGGTCAATAATTGGCGAAGATATGGACAAAAGTACAGTGGCACGTTTTTTGGCCCACCTTGTAGTGTCAAGTACACACATATCCGGACGAGTTCGAAGCCAGCATTTTTAAGGCCAAGGCCAGTGGTTTTTGAGTCGAAGGCCAAGGCCATGATTTTCTGTCCTTGAGCTGTCCTCGAGGTCAAATACAGTCCTCGAAAACCCCAGTGTTTCTGCAAGTGTAACTAATACGACGTTACCATACAACACCCTACAGTTGATTCTTTCGTTAAAAAAACTAATTCACACATTATCCTTGTTCGCCGTAATAAATCTACGGATTTTCGCTTAAAATCCAAATTCTCTGTTACATTAAATTAGAGACATCAAAAGACCAATACTCTTCAAAACTAAGGCCAAGAATTCTCGCAACGAACGCCAAGACCACAAAATTGTGTTTTCGAGTTGTATGCAGCCATCTATTGCCCGTGCCAGTGAAAAATTAGACCCGCAGTGCAGCCAGCAGACATACCACGCCATATCAGCCGCACTGTAGTCATTGCTGTACGAAAGCAAATGTTCATTTGACCTTGACAATGGCGTTGAGAAGGTCAAGGTACTCGGCGCCGCCATTGTCTTGCAGCACACAAATCAGGTCGACAATCGTCTGAATCTGCTGTGGTAAAATCTTCAAGCAGGTGCTCTGGTTACCAACGAATGCCTACACGAGCAGGAACATGGACATTCCCACGGCCTCAAGTATTCATCTAGGCCTACATCTGACATAAATCTTTTTCACCTTAAATTCGTTAACAATATGCGCTATGTAAATTTACTTATTCGCTTACTTACTTACTTAAACAAACACGTAAGTAAGTAAGAAAATTATCACTGAGCAATTAAAATATATTTTGGTTGTCATACATAAGTAACAATTATGAATACAAAGTTTGTTATTATTTATCGTAATAACACTTAAAGTTAATATTTTAAATCACGTTCATCCTTACACTGACCGTTCAACGATTATTAAAAACAAAAAACGTAGAAATTGAGAAAACACTAAAAACCTGTTTTTATTCACAAAAACACATAAGTCTACAATGTATCATGCGAGTGACAAGGCATAATACCCTGTATGGACCGTTTCGAAACGTACTTATTTTATAGCCGTGATCGACGGCGCGTTCTGCCTGGACGCATGTGTGATTCACAAACGCGAAACGCTGTCAGTCTCCATGCATGAGTGCAGAAAATTATGGGCAATTATGACACTCCGGACACTATAGTGAGTGATAGGAGCACTAACTACAGTGTGTAGGTCATGAAATAGAACTGTGATGCTAAAGCCCAAATTTCATTACGCCGACTTTCACCGAAACTTCCCCGCGGGAAAAGTCGCGAACAAAAATAACGAAAGTCGCGGACACAAACCATCTCGACATGTCGAGATGTTTGCGACAAAGTCCGTGACAAGTTCGCGACAAACCCGTTTGTGTCGCTCTAATGGAATTTAGTCCGTTACAATGCACGGGGAAAGTTGGCGACACAGTCACTAATCACGAAAGTCCGAGATACAAATCGTGATATAGTGGCCGACTTTGTCGCAAAGTCGGCGAAATGGAATTTAGGCTTAACTAAATGTCTTACCTCCTTGAGCGCGACGGCGACGTCTGACTCAACGACTTTGATCTTAAGCAAAATGTCGAGTCGCTCAAACATTCTCAACTGCACGAAGTCGTTGCCGCGAGCCAGCGCTTTGAGCAGTCCCAGACACTTCTTGAGAATCTGCTCCAGACCTCTGTATTGCTCCTATATAAACCAACCACGCATTAGAGGTTAATTGAACGCTATGCGCTATATAGTTACAGTACACCTTGTCCCAAACAACAAAACCCAGCTGTCGCTAGGAAAGATGCGCTACAGCCTACACAGTTCCTGTTGCAGTACTGACCTCCAAGATTATCCTAGGTCGATGATTTCATACTATCTGAAAGGCCGTGTGCCACATCCTATGTGATTAATAGTAACCCTGCCGTATCTCTCACCGTTTACGAGATATATGGCTAGTTTTTCGTTGAAAAAGCACATTTTTTACCCCTCTTCTATTCAACGCCGCATGTGAAAATGTTCCCCTTGCACTAGATTGCTGAAATTTTGCACGCCTATGTTTACGACATAAAGCTAGTTAACTGCTAAAAAATTTTTCTAACATTTACCGTCTAGCCACAATACATCCGTTACAGACAGACAGAGACAGACAGACGACACATCGTGCCATTGACGACTTACAGCATAGTGTAGGCCCTATGGTTACCAGAGGGCACTGTATCACCATCAAAACTTTTCCTCGGGGGCAACCGGAAGGGGGGCGTCTATGACGCCGCCATGGTCTTCCGGTCCCGTCTCAGAACCCATCTGTTCCACAACTTATACCCTATCCCTGCGCAGTAACGCTCGTTGCTTCGGACACTGTAATTGTTCTTGTTTACTTACTTCCTTACACAGATAAAGTCACTTGTCGAGCCATTCGTATAGTCCACTATTTCGACTTGCTGTGATTTGTTGTACGACAAGTTGCTGCACACCTTGTCGTACAACGAATCGACGTAAGTGGGGTTTGGGTTATAGTAAAGTTGTACGTCGGCGATCATCAAAGTAAAAAGTCGAACCTTGAGTCTGACGTCGATCTCGGACGTGAGCATGTCAAAGACTAACGTCAACACTTCTATAGATAGACAAACACACAACACAAGCACCAACATTAAGGTGCGTTCTCACTCACGCGTCACAATGACGCGCGCTAAGCGCGGGGAGCATATCAAGTGACTGTTCAATTAAGCCCTACCTCACCCTAGAAAAGCGGATACATAGACTAATCAATTGATCTGAGATGGTCCCCGCGTTTAGCGCTCTTTAACGCGCCGTACGCCGCGAAACGCGCGCAGTGAGAACGCACCGTTACAGTGTCATTTTTTTCACAGTGCGGATCCAGAAGTTTGAAATAAAATGGTGTGAAAAAGTAGGGAATGGTGTGTGTAGGGGGGTTGAGGGCTGTATTCTTTCTGAAATTTTTTTTAAACATTTCATGCAAAAATACTGCACTTTTGTGCTAAATTTTCACATGTTTTAAAATGCATCCAGTCAGCTGCCCCCTATCCCCTCTTAAATCCGCCACTAATTTTTCAGAGTACTTATGCATTTGACGACAGACAAAACTTCATACGCTGTCATTCTGAAAAAAACTGAAGGATTCACGACAGAATCCGGGTCGGCTTCAGAAGCTGATCGAAGTGACTCTAACACGCAGACAATCTGCCTAAAATGCACCAAATGCATCTAAATCTTTTTCCTTCACTTTTGCGATTTTTTGAAACACATGCAGATATAACGCAGAAATCGTTGCGTTGCATCTCACACGTTCAAATAATATATTTTACATACTAAATACAGTAGATAATCATATCCTACATTTCAATTTGGATAGAAAATCTATCTACTGCATTTGCGCATACCGTGATTGATGAGAATATTCTGGTTCATTGGATGCCTTTCGTGCTCTTCTTTCATCATATGACAAAACCTGTTCATGACCATATATCAATAAAAGCCTGTACAAACCAAAAAACGTTTAAAGTGGAACGCTTTTCTAAATGAAAAATAGAATAATTTTAAACACTAAATAAAACGTGATCCTGTTTGCTTAGCGTACTAATTAAATCCAACGCGTTAAGATAGGCCTACAGCTTCCCCAATTCTCATATTCATCTAAAACTTGATGCTGTACGTAAATATAAAAAAACTACATATGAAATCTGGTACCGCTTCTAGCTTCAATTTTTGGTGTACAATAATTAGTGCTTGATAAGGTTGTGTAACGCTGAGCGCGGTTAGTAATCACTCACTCGGTGTAGGTGTCAAGTACTTTGCCCATCGTCTGGACCTGGTCTGAATTGAGTTTTGCTCGCGAATAACGACGCAAAATAGGCATCGTTCGAGCGACCTCGCGGTGAACGTGACACGAATCAGTTGTTATTAGCACCTAGCATATGCAGTAAAAATAATAAATAAATAAGCAAGTAAGCTGTGTTGTTTATTAAGTTATTAACCTACAGTACTGCATCCAACCCGCTGGGTAATAACTCAGTTACAACAGGAAAATGTTAATGGCAAAGTCGCACCATTTTACGTAGGTATAACTGTTAGGTCTATAAAGCGCTAACTGGCTTCATCAAACGTTAATTTGTCAATATTCATTAATCTTCCTGTTGCCAGTATATCCTTATACTGCAAAAATAAACTTCAAAGTAAACAATTAATCTCCGGAACTGTGACGTCACTTACAATAGTAAGGTCACCGTAGCGTCCGAGAGAATTTGACGCTAGCAGCATCAATGGAGCGCGGTATTGGACGAAGGAAAGTAGGCCCTTTCCGTTGCACCAATCGCCGACAGCGTCCGACTTCTGGTTCCGAAATGCAAGCGAGTTCCCCGCGCTGAGCGCGCGCTGCCTTGACGCTACGGCCACAAGCTAGATTCGCACGTTGCAGAACACACTGTCAAGAAAGCGTAGTTTGTGACGTCATCATGCGGTTCGCACAAAACAGTTTTATTAAAATTAATTTAAAGCTATGCTTTTATTTAAACTGATCAGAGCGCATTATTAATTAGAATTACATTCTACACTTATTTTTTCACTATTGTTTTTTTTCGTGCGACTTGGCCCTTAAACGAAAAGTCGTAGGCTAAAGTACAATTCACAAGGCTGAGATTTATCATTAATCTGCCCACAAAACGTTTACAGAAACAGCAGAGAAGCGGAGAACAGTGCTCTTATATGGTTAGGATGGTTTGGAAAAGACAGTATTTTTACTTACTTACTTATTGCGCGGCCGTCCCGATTTGCCACAATACTGGTTTTGCCCGCCCGTCCGTCTGTCCGTCTGTTCGTTCGGTCTCGAAAACTAAAAAGCGCTTAATAACCAAAGTTGGTTGGCTTGAACGCTCCCCAGGGTGGAAGTAATAATGTGTTTACACGATCGAGCAAACATCGAGTAGCTAGCTCGACATTCTATGGTAATTAGCATGCTAATTAGGAGGGCGGGCGGGTTGTAATTGGCAGGCCTATATAACACGTGATCAGCTGTGGCTAAGAGCCTAAGCCTGGGTTTACATTTGAGCTAGGGGCAGGGTTCCAATAGACCTGCTTGAGCCAGCTCGGTGTTTGCTCGACGTTTGCTCGATGTTTGCGCGATCGTAAAAACACCCTATAAAAGATGTGTCAATTTTTCAGTTCCACAGGGGCGAACAGAGTGACGTAACTCAACTGAACTGAACTTACACGGTTTATTTTTTGACGAACTGACCAATGAGCGAAAGGGCAAGCCGGTTGATCATTGGTTGACGTGTACGTGCCCGAAGACACTGACGCCGTTAGACGATGCCTACTGTAATGCATTACTGCTTGGCGATTGGTCATTTCGTCAAAAACTAAATCATAACAGTTCACTTTGGTTCACTTCATGAAGTTACGTCGTTCTGTACGCCCCTTTAAGTTTGCAAAGCCCTGGGCAGACTACCGCACATTCTGTCGGCACTATGCAGAGAGATTTTTCTATAGTCTAGTGCGACAAACCATTGCTCTGATGGCCATCTTGAAGAGCTTCGTCTTGGCTGAGTAGAACTTGTTGAGTAGAGACAGCGACTTGTTGATCTTTACTGTTACTACGTCATACAACAACAACAACAACAACTACTACTATTACTACTACTAATACTACTATTACTACAATAACTACTACTCTAGCGACTTGTTGATCATCTTGTTGTACTTGTAGTTCGACAGATCCTACACACAACCAGAAATTAAGTAAGTGAACAGGTGCGGCTTTTATGCAGCAGATTTCGTCAGCATTTTCGACGCAACAGCAGCTGTACGTACAGTGTAGTTAACATGTCGCAAAACAGATGACCGCAACACGTTAGACCTACTTGGACTAGTATCTACCCACTGCTTAATAAAAAGCCAGCATCGATGCAACTAAACTTGCTTTTTATGAGTAGATTCAATAAGCCTAGTTTTTTAGTTAAATTTACCTGTCATCAGTTTCAAGTGACAATTTTAATGATATCTATATTGCTTACGTTTTTTTGTTAAAGTTTTTTTTAGTTTCGTTTATTGTTTTTTTTTAATTTTTCATCTTTGACCTTTATCTCTTCTATAACCGTCTGTTTCGAGATTTATATGTTTGACATAATCCTACATTCCAATTCAATTCTTCTCATTCAGTACCGTTTATCATTACTGAATACCATTAGAATGGAGGTGATCTGTTCGGAGTCGAAGTAAGCGGTTGTATCAAACATTAGACGCAATTCTCTGACGGCTTTCTTCTGCAATGACATGCCCGCCCTGCAGACACACAACCTCTTATGACGCCACACGACACGCTATCCGTGAAAAGTTACATAAAAGAAAGAAAACATCCGGCACTTGCTATAGCGCTTATTACATGAGACGAACTCGTGGCCAGAAGCGAAAAATACAATCTCGGAAGTGGCAGCTGATTGGCATGAGCTAACGATACCGCAGCGCACTATGCGGCCATCCATTGCCCGCGTCAGCGAACAATTGGACCCGCGGTTGGCAGCCAGCAGACATACCACCGCCACAATTAGCCACATTAGGCTTTCAACCTATAGCCCGTAAGCTATACTACCCATTTTCCATCTGCTGAGAAAAAAAGTTTGAGTTGTCCTGAACGCCTGTAGACTATAATTTAGTTGGCTAATCGTTACTGAACAGATTTACAGCCTATGTTTGCGGATCTGCTTTGAAACAGCAATGTTAAAAAGACTGCTAGCATCCAAACTCGTTGCCAGACTTCACAAAAGGAATTTCGATTCCCTCTCCGAGGCTGCAAGGCGACCTTTTTATCAATGCTGCTAGAAAGTCGGAAATAAAATGCTGTAAAATTCGCCAGCGCACGGCAGTGGCGGATCTAGGCTACACCCAAGAAGGGAATATCCCTTTTGCTTTCCCCCTTCTCTCTCCTTTCCCTTCCCCCTCCTCTTCCCCTTTCCCTTTCTTCCTTTTCCCCCTTTTCCTTTTCCCTTTCCCTGTCCCTTAAAAGTAGGACCCCTTGAAGCCAGCTAAGGGACCTGGGGGAGCGCTGTGAGCTCCCAGCGGGGTCTGGGGCGGAGCGCCAGCCGAAATCGAAATCGAATTTGGTGCATTTTAGCCTTAAAATAGTGGCAATAATTTTTTATTTTTAATAATTTTCCTGATACACGAACTTTTCAATTACCAGTTCGCCAGAGCATATAATGTGTTTACTTATGCATAGGGGCTCAAGGGGAGGGGGCGAACGCACGTCTGCCCCCTCCTCTTGGATCCGCCACTGGCGCACGGGCCAGCGCTGTACGTATATCTAGCTTGGAAATCGCATCTGCCAGAGACGTTTTCCTAGCTATACAAAGTGTATCGGTTCAAGTGAAAGAATCGGGAGTTTAATCAAACTCGTCGGACCTTTTTGGCTGTAGGTCTGCATTCCTACTCGAAGGAAATCCACATCTCAATTTAGTTTTAAAAGGCATTCACACTACGAACGTACAACGCGACTTCATCAAATACTAGCCAATTTCCAATTTTTTTCATCAGACAAATCACTAAAATTGTTAACGCTTCCAACACATCTCTAAATGCGTCGTGAAAGATATTCAGAAAATCGGCTGCATATGGTCCGTACACGGGTATTGCACAGTGCTGTTCGCCCACCGACGTAAGCGTGCGTAGTGTCCGTGCATCGCGTCTTATTTTCGTAAGTGCGTAAGACCTTAGTAGTCTGAATGGCGCTTTATCTTTCTTTGTTTTGACCACATGTCAGTGATGGATCGTAGTACAAGCACTTCAGCCATTCGAACAAGTGGAATATGGACTATCTATCGTACTTGGACTGGTCGAATGGATCAAAGGTGTCAGCCAGCAGTGGAACCAGTAAACTGCGGACTCCTTTCTGCTGGCCGGTAGACGACAGATCGGCCGTCTTGAACTTGGCTATGAAACTCTCCAGACGAGAGTTAAACTGAAACGTCAGCAGAAGGTCCAGCACTTCCATTGCTCTGCACACACGCATGCAGATACACGGTGCGGCAAATACAATATAAGCGTCATATCTTTGTCTATACCTTCGCCAAATACTGACCTGTTTCCAAAATTCGTACTAAAGATTTTTGAATATTTATATTTCACAAGGTAATGTAGCGACCGGACGTCATGGATTATTCATAACACAGTGCCTAAGAATTTTCTACAAGATGTGGCAATAAAAAATTTAAAAATCGGTCAATATTAGCCAAAGATATGGACCAAATTTAGATGCTAACTTTTTGTATAGTTTCGTATAATTTTTGTATACATTACATAGCGGGCGATGGTTCGTTAAAAATGAGCCCCCCCCCAACTTAGTAGAAATCGGCTGGTCGTCCGTAGCAACAACTCACTCACTGGTACTTAGCGTTGACGAGCGCCTCGCACTCGGGCCCTGGCTCGTAGCGTTCCTTCGTCCGATACAACTGAACGATCTTCTGGGACTCTTTGCTGTAACCTGCAAGCCGCACGACTCCGATATATCTATTGTTAACACTCCGTCACTGTCAGAAGTCAATGCAATTAACGATGCTTCAAAGTTTACATTTCACAAGTAATTTGAGCAAAGCTCGTGAAACGCGCGACAGTCTTAGCAGTTTCTGTTCGTAAATTGTCTTGGTCTCTCTCCAGCCATTTCATCGCAATTTAGTCTCAAAATGTGCGCTGCAGCCAAAGATTGCGAAAAAATTCACCAAAACCCGTTTTTGGGAGTTCAAGGTCGTTCAAGGTCATCGATGTTAACAAATCCAAAAAGCCCGTCACCAGTGCTTGTTATGGTGTGCTATTTGCAACCGTTTTACACTATAAGAGCCAGTAGCTGCAAAATAACGTCTTTTAAAAGTGGTACCCTTTTTTTACGCCTTCGTTCGAGCAGAACCCCTTCACTCAGGAGCACGAAATTTTGTCGCAAAAAACTAGTCCTTGGGCCAGCCCACAGTTAAGATTTTGTGATCCTAGCTTGCACCGTTTTGACACAGAACAATGGTGTAACGGGCAGACATACGGACGCCTCGACGATGGTTAAGACGAGCGAAACATTACATGCTGTCGCGCGTAAAAAACACAAAGTACATTATATGACCTAATTTAATTCGGTTAGTTAACCAACCTTGTAGCGTCCTTCGTTTGTATTGTAACGTTTAAAACATATAATTATAGCGAAAACGTGTCTTAAGGCCGATCATAAACGCACTTTTCAACGCATCTTGTTTTTGTCACGAACGCGCGGAATTGTTGGAACAACCATAATGAGGACAGAATACCCACTAAGTTACGTATTTTAACTCAATGCGAAATACCTTTGTCAGAATCTGGCGGGAACGGCTTGTCATGTTTGCAGTCGATTACAGCAATGAGAGGTCTCAACAGAGCTTTAATGTCCTCGCTGCCGTAGTAGCCGAACTTGACGAGAAAATGAAACAGTCGCAGTACCTGCACACGTATATATGTACTTTAATTGTACATAACTTCAATTATGATGCAACAAACAACAAGAAACCCAGCTGTCGCTAAGGAAAACCGACTGTGCCGCTTGTGTCCAGAGGCTAGCGTCCGACTCGCGGTCGGGGAGAGAAAGCGATGACTGCAGTTCCATATCTACTCTATGTTAACGCTGCTCTGGGACGCTACAATTAACGCTAGTATAACAGACGTCGCGCACGGTCATCTTGCTAGACGTGTTAATTATAAATAAATTAAAGCCCTTTTAAAAAATATATAGACTAGAGTAGTAAGGAGTACGGCTTGATACCACAAGGGTAGCCGACGGGCAACCCTAATTACTCTTTCAGACAGTTTTCCATTACGTCTGTACGGTTTAGCCACAATATATGTGTTACAGACAGATATGGACAGACAAACGACAGACAACAAATATAATCTTGTGCAAAAGGCACGACCATTAGTACGGTCGGCTAAAAACTCAAATAATGAAACAGTCCTAGTGTTAAAAACACCTACGAAGTGGGCCGGCGAAACAAAAAGCGGGAAAAGACATGACTGAGCATGCGCAATGCCGGCACGCACAACGAACGCACCTGCTCAATGAGCATGTTTCGTCCGATCTCCGACGCCGTCATATCCCTGATGTCGAGCAGGAACTCAGCGATCCAGTCTCGAATGACCGGAAACAGCGTCACCAGATCTTTGATTATCTACCAAGCACCACCATCCCGACACTGACAAAATGCATTAGAAAATCACCGCACTGCAAAATTTCATAATAATCAAACGATAATTGTAGCCATAGGAGTGCTTACAGACAAAAAAACGCAAGGAATTTTATAATTTGTCCCATCTATGCTCTAGCAACGGTACAGATAAATATTCCGCCACACCTTAACTGCGACTGCGTAAGTAAGTAAGTAAGTAAAATGTAAATTAATATAGCGCATATTGTTAAATTAACCTCTAATGCAAAGCAGTGTGTAATACAAATATAACAGAATCACCAAAATGAAAGATGTGGACAAAAGTTGGAGGCTTACTTTAGGGGACCAGATAAAAACACGTTCAGTGCTTGGACTTGAAGTAAAGCGGAGTTTTCACTCAACGCAACGCACGCAGCGTATAAACGCAACGCAGCGTATGTAACACAACTGATGCAGCCGACGCAACGACTGCTTCTATCCGTGAGTTTTGGCCGTCAGCTACGTTTGTTGTTGCATATTTTTCTAACGTTTATTGCATCTGTTGCGTTTGTTGTCTGTGTGTTGCGCGTGTTGTGTTGCATAGAAACCCCGCTTAATCCCAAATACACCGTGTCCAGTAAAAGGATTTAAATTTACCAAAGTTATTTGGGAAAAATTCTAGGTCTTTTTTTCCAGACATGGTGCATGAAATTATCGACCAGTTGTACCAGTTTAGACAAAGCGGAATATAGTATAGAAAAAGTATAGAAAAAGAGTATAAAAAGGGAATAAAAATGCAGTCACAAATTAGAAGCAGTTAACTTAACACATTATCCGGCCGCTGCCGTGGTAAAACCTTCATAGACTTATAAGTATAAAGTGTTAAGTGATTGTTTTGATAAAGTAATAATCAAAAGAAAAACTTACGCCTTCAGGTGCTAGCCAGTTCTCGATGGCTGGAATTGATTTCTTCACCTAAAGTAATAAACCAGACGCGCTAACCACTGCAATGACAATTTTCTACAAAACTTCATTGTTTTATGAATACTGGAAGCACTTATCTGTTATGTCGTTATGCTCAATCTCCACCTCTTTTGATCTGTTGTAAATGTGTCGCACAGCGTGCTGTGCAACACGTTGTAGGACGACAAATCAAAATGGAATCAAAATTCAACAGAAAGTTCTACAACCAAGTCCGCAGAAAAAAAGCCCGCAACAAAGTGCAACATTTTGATGTCTGAACTTGTCAAGCCATGGCACAGTATGTTTCACGGCTTGTCGTCAGACAAGTTGTAACAAATCGGCTTAGTGAAGTTTGGATTTTAACCGGCCATGCAGTAACAGCAACATAAATCAACATTTCACTGAAATTAGCAATGTCTGACGAACAACGTCAGCTATTGCTATATCATATGCGAGTATTGCTGTCATTGCTGCGACCAATGAAATAAAATTAAGTGAGTAAATATATGGAAACAAAATGTTCAATAGCTGAATGTCTACTTGTGACGCACGCAAGACATTTATTTTGGCAATCTTATACGATGCACTATACCTATACTATGCGGTAATACATTGTAAATTTTTTTCCAACGAGCCCTATAGCGTCAACGTTAAAGCCCAAATTCTAACACGCCGACTTTCCCGAGGCATCAACGTGACGCGTCTCGCGTGTCGTCACGGGGAAGTCGGTGTAATGAAACCTAATAACCCGTTTACGCGATCAAGCAAACATCGAGCAATCATCGAGCAAACATCTAGCAAATGCATTCAAAATACACGTGCACGACGTGTGCTCTATAATTGGTCGATGTTTGCTCCATGTTTGCTCGACGTTTGCTTGATGTTTGCTTGATGATTGCTTGATCGTGTAAACGGGGTATAAGCTTAACAAAAAGCGAACAGGGCGGTTTTCAAACAGCGTTTAACACGATGTGCAAAATGGGCCGTCGCCGCTAATTTTCGACACACGGTGTTTAAGGGGTTTTCGGGTTCTGCTTGACATTTTTTGTACTAGATGAATAAAGTACATACGAATTCTCCGTCTGAGTTCGGTCCTGGCGACAAGACATCCTCGTAGATAAACGACAAGTTCGTATGATCGAGCACCGAGTAATTGGTACCAACATCGATAAACAAACCTGTACCACGCAGACAACAAGTCCAAAGTAATTCGATAAAAAGCGAAATCGCTCTCGCCTGTCCACAAAACTCCTCGTTTCTATCCGCTAAATGTCACCAGCAATTTGCAACTGCATGTTTTGGCTGGGGGAATAGTTCCGACCAATTATTTTTTCAAACTTGCGGCGCAGGGAGGCCTCACGTTGGGCTCTGCTCAAATTTGTAGTTTTATACTGATACGAGTCTCAAATTCACAATAACAAAAAAAATAATGTCAAAGCTAAAGTAAGAATTTAAACTAAAACTACACTGTGTTTCAAAAAAACGGGCACCCTTTTTATTTCTTTCATAATTCACTCAAATGATGATCAATTTACACGAAATTTTTACCAGATGTAGCTGAAGAAATGCTAATTCAAAATATATAGAC
>Ga0209367_1005633_pt1 | contig 17344 bp, 13 predicted proteins | sample WorMetLIZISLAND2_FD_187412 | JGI IMG/M metagenome (GOLD analysis project Ga0209367, IMG submission 187412) | Marine gutless worms symbiont microbial communities from Max Planck institute for Marine Microbiology, Germany - Olavius geniculatus... ... | reverse complement strand
GTAGTGGAGGTACAACGCTGGACATCGGTAAGCCTCCCGGTACACCGGACGGGGGAGGTGGAATGCCAGGCGGAGGGTGCACTGGTCCGGCAACTGGTGGCGGCAGATTGCCAGGAGGGGGTGGCAGGTTGGTTGGCGGATGTGGTAGGTTAGCTCCGGGAGGTGGCAGGGGCATGCGTGCCGGTGCCGACGGCTGCGTGTTCTGCGGGGGCAGGGGCAGCGATGCTGGTAGCTTCGTGGTCGACATGGTGGGCGCCGACGGAGTCTGCGAAACAGCCATCACTTTGATGTCTTGCTTGAATGCAAACTGCATGAAGAACTGCAACAACACACAATACATGTATACAACCTGATCCATCCTGGCTTTGACATAGTTGAATAAAAATGCAATACATCAGACTGATCAGGCTTGAATTACTCAGTCGCACAGGTCTATTTAAGCAACTTCATTGTCATGCATGGCAAGTCCCATTCAGTGAGTTTAATTTTGGCCCTTCCCATTTTACTTAAGTCTAGGATAATATTACATGTATTACTTTTTAAAATCAAGAGCTCCATACTTAACTGTTACCTTATGAAAGAAACTGATATCGTACGAAACCCAGTCACAAAGATATTGTTCCAACTTGGCTCAAAGCACGTTGCTGCAATAAAAAATACCAAATGAATTCAGTTCAGCACAGATACCAGCGACAGTTCAGAGATGAACACTCATTTTAGCATTCGCAGTCTTACGGCAATTTGCTCAGCTGAGGGATACAGCAACAGAGATCTCAGCTCAGTGTCATCCTGTCAGCCCATGTGACTAGGGATCGCAATCCCGGGATCTCGGCCTTTTTCGCCAATCCCGAATCCCGGGATTGGCAGTGTCTCAATCCCGGGATTTCGGGATCACAAAAATGAGTGAAAATTGTACTTTTTTGTATGTTAATCAATAAAAATAAATTGTTTTAGCCATCCTATGAATAAAATATTTCATGTGCGCATGTAATACTCCACGCTGTGCTTTGTATTTTTACAGTCACTGTCACTCCCTACAGTTCGGATATATTTTCCGTAGGGGCCTATACTACATCCTGTGCATGAAGTAACTCATTTGGGGATACCAAATACCAAAATAACCACTAATCTGTAAGTCTAATCCTGAAACAGGATCCTGGGATTACAAATTTCTCAATCCTGGATCTCTGGACTAAGAGTTCAGTCCCGGGATTGCAATCACTACATACAGCTGAAGAGGATTTTGCCGTGATGCACACTATTAGCAACTGCCTGATACCTGTTTGGTTTCTCTGTTCCAGTGTGTCCAGAACTTCTTGCTGTCTTTGTCCACCTCACGACTGGGAACCTGCAACGACAAATGCCGAACTGTTAACGGTCACCAAAAACAGTAAAGATTAGGCGGCTTTTTTCCTCATAAAAGAACAACATTTCTCTTGCATAAGAGAACAAAAAAGCAAGAATTTTATTCTATATGCACAGAAAATTGACAACTTATTTCTCAGTTTAATTTGGCATAGTAATATGATATTTAGTATGCATGACTTTGAACAATTATACAAGCATAATAAACAAAAAGTAGTTTTCTGGGAAACTGACCGGGTCAGCAACAGTCAGTCAATCCAACAGAATTCCAACACACAATGCAAATTTCCAACATAAGAGGCTACCGGTGCTCAAAAAATTTCAATTTTGCCAAAAATTTCAATTTTGCCAAAAATTTATATTTTGTGCAAAATTTCCCCAAAATAGTGGTTTTCAGCTTCAAATTTAGCATTTCTAGGTATGTAAATTTTCGGACAAAAAGAACAATTTCTGACGGTTTTCTGACAGTCCAAAATTTGGGAACAGGGGGGGACAATTGCTCCCTAACCAACACCCAATGCCACTGGCGATGAACTTTGGCAAAATGCTTACAAATCATAGGCAGAGAAAGAGAACCTTGAAAGCAATTGTCTCATAAGGTTCAGCAGCAAAGAGCAGATACTGCCAGCGCTTGTCTGGTGGCTCCATCTTCTGTTCGTAGGCCGACATGAAACGATGCCGTGGAATCACTCCCTCTACAATCTCCGGATAATCAATCTACACATACAGACAGACTGACATTATGTCATTAGTGAGTGCTAAAACAACATAAAACAAACACACACACACAAATACTAATAGCAGTCAAAAACTGCAAAAATAATAACAGTGTAACATTATCCCACACAGTTAGTCCAAAAGTTAAATTTTTATGCACAATGTATCATGCATAGCACAGAAAGGTAAACCTGAAAGAGGAGGCTCTGCTGGCCGCTGTCGGGATCACGTTGCTTTGTTACTTTGTACCCAGGCCTTCCGATCTTCACAAATTTCTTAATGTCGACTCGGGGCTTCTCTGGAGCAGGCTGCGCAGGAGCTTCCTTTGCTTCCTTAGCAGCTCTCTGTGCCCTAAGCACCACGCAGAACTTAACAATCAACTAATACGCCCTCATACAGATCACAGATAGCTGTAACTGTCAATGGAAACACAGGTCAGACACAACATAACGCAAAAATAAAAAAGGTACTTAATATCTGGTTTTAAAGAATAAAGTTTAACGTCAAACAGCAAAGAGCAGATACTGCCAGCGCTTGTCTGGTGGCTCCATCTTCTCCATCTGCTGTTCATCCAATACCACATCATTCTGACTACTTACTCATTTGGCTAACTGACAATTGAGAGACACCTTTTTTAGGATTATTCACCAGACCATCGCGTCATCAAATTAGATGTATTTAAATTGCACTTTACTGATGTCAACTGACTGGATAATAGCCAAGATGAAAATAACTATATTTATTCAATCAAACAAGTCTTTTGCTACCATTCAATGACAAAAGCAAATATCAATAATGACAATATAAAGCATCATAGATTGACAGTTTAAACAATGATAACACTAGTTTAAACAACACTCATACTGCTGGTACTTACAAATTCGCCTGATGCTTTTTGCCTTGAGTATGGGCAAGATAACACCCCTAAAAACAACATTTGCTGCACAGTTGTTCAAAAAGTAACAAATAACAACTAAAGCACTATTGAAGTCTTATTATCTTTCTCTCCAATAGACAGAGTAAGATCTGTAAAAGTTCCTAATTCCTGGCTGTGAAATTTAACTTGAAATCAACTTCAACAAATCAATAAATCATACAAGAAGAACAAATTATTCACACATTATTAAGTATAACCTCATGGCTGCAGGGTTAATAAAAACTAACAAGCTTCAAAATGTCTATTTATGAATGACATCCATACAACACATGTACAAAAAATGAACAGAAAGAAATTTAACACTGCATTCTTTCAGCAATTAAATCAACTGTTAAAAAACTTAGCATTAGCGTGCTCATTGCTCAATAATTATACCTCATTGTTGTGAAGTGTCAGGCACAGTTTGCACTCATAGGAACCAAGATGATTCTTCATAAAATATGGATCCTAAAAACACACATCATTTGCAAAACATAGACTTTAACAAGTTACCACCAATGTTAAATAACAATATTATCAACTAGTCTAAACAGCAAATATTAGTCATTAAATTAGTAATAAATGAGCAATAATTATGTTCATTGTTGCAATATACAGATCGAAATTTTTGCTAAACAGCAAATTCACAACTCAATAAATCATACACGTAAGTTCCAAAAAAAACAATAAAACCATCATATTCCTGCCATAACTATGATACATTACACTGCCAAATTTTTAGCTTTTGTTTACTAGGCCTTCTTTTTCAAATTTGTTCCAGATCAGGCTATTCCATACAACTAAACTATTATGAATTGTTGTAGCAGGATAATTGTTGGCACAGGAAGAATTAGAGGCTTTTGGCATTGATGGGCTATATAAATTTACGTTTTACTTACTTACTATTACATGCAAAGCATTGCAAACAGGCAAGTAGAGGGTAGTAGTTTGCTAAGAGACTAAGGTAGTAAAAATCAATGTTGCCAATTAATGAATAATATTGTTCACCTTATTCAGATCGATAGTCTCCAAAGCCAGTTGACGCAGTCGCTCGCGGCGATCGCGGTTTGCATCTGAAGCAGATGCAACACCACCGACACCCGTTTTCCCACCAGGCCTGTGCTGAAAATCCATTCTTCAAATTTGTCTGTCACACAAACAAATTAAATGTTTAGAAATGGCCACGTTAATACAAAACACGCTACCTCATGCTGAACTAGCTCTCAACTGCTGTCAAGAGCGCGGAAGAACTACTTAACCCCACCGTAAGTTTAGCTTAAACTGGATCTGGATCTGGATAGTTAGTCGGCATGGGGCATCACACCGACAGGGTGACGACTATGGTGCAGTGTGACTGGCCAGTCAACTCTTGAATAGTGCTAAAGAGCCGGCTGACACGACGGACTGAAGCAGAACGTTCCAATCCTTCACTGTTATGATACTGTAAGACTGTCTGTAGTTCTCACTATAAGACCTCACCGTAACCAGCTTCTGCTGATTTGCATCGGCAACCGCGAGAAGGTCTGGATGATAAAGTGAGATCGACCGAAGTTGCTGGTACTGCAACTTGGCTGTTTAAGATTTTGTACATGAAGGCTACTCTTTGGATTTTGCACCTTTCTTCCAGAGAATTCTAACTGTAAATGTTGTGGTAATGAAGTTGCACTAATCTTGCAGGAGTAAGAAGACAGTATCCATCTGGCCGCTGTGCGCTGTATCTTTTCTAACTTGTTCGAGTCTGCTTTGGTATACATATCCCATACTACTGATGCACATTCCATGCCAGAACGAACTAGAGTAACATATGCAAGTTTCTTACAGTCAACAGGAGCACCTCTGAGGTTGTGTCTCACAAATCCTAGCTTCCTTGCTGCCTTGGCAGCTACCTGATCAATGTGATGTGACCAATTGAGGTCGTGGTTGAGACAGACTCCAAGATATTTTTCACTGGTAAACGTGGTAACTGACGACAACACAATACCACGGAATTGGTACATATATTGATGTAAGATGACGGACGGCTAATAATCCTAATATGTATGATATAAAAAACACTGTTTCAGTCTAGCCAGATCCCGCTGCAGCATCACTTGGTCTTTTATGTTATGCATCACTCTGTAAACTCCGAGTGGCCGGTGGCCTAAGTAGCTGGTCACGCGTATTTTGGCTCAATGGTAAGTCTATAACATTTAACACTGACTACTATCATAAACAAAAACTTACGCCCAACAAATATCAAATTTATTCGTAAATAAATACAAAAACAACAATCACGTCTAAACATGGACGGCATAAAATATATATCACAAAACAAGCCAGCGATTTAGGCTATTTTTAGCAACAAAACATGTAGAGCTGTGCCAACTGCTAAAACTAATTTAGTACTCGAGTTTAGTAACTGGCCGAGTCATGGTTCTATCATAACCATAATCATAAATCTTGCAATGCCTTTTTACACCAATTAAAAGCGACAATGTATTACGGTGTCTAAATCACTTCAGAAAACAAATAAGTGTTAGAAGCTTTTAGAAAGTGCAAAGCATATGCGTTCTAATTAATTTGCATAACAGTACTTGATTACGTAATCAAGTACTTGATTACGTAATCAAGTACTATCTAATAAAACAAAATGTGTTCTTTTTCGATACAATCATTTTATCTGTGCATGGTAAAAACTTGAAGTCTCCAGATTGTTGCGTCGGTGCGGACGAAGTTTGACTCCAATCGGAAATGCTGCATTGGCCGATATCCTGTCGTTCCCGCTAGATCGTCTCCAGGCGGTCATGAATGCAGCGGCTCGACTCTTCCTCTAGTTCAGTCGACACGACCACAATTCACACTGCTGCTTCACCGTCTGCAATTGCATTGGCTTCGTGCGCCGGAGCAAAAGGCGTAACAAGAAAGCCCAGCTGTAGCTAGGAAAAACGCGTTACAGTATAATATACTGTTCCTGTTGCAGTACGGACCTACAAGGTCATCTAGGGTCGATGCTTTTCATCTCATCTGGAAGAATGTCTGTGATTTCTATAAAGAGCTAATAGCAATTTTGGCCCTATTTCGATCGCACCGTTTAGCCACTATAGGGCGTGCCGACTTTCAAGGTCATCCAAGATCAATGATTTTCATGTAATATGAAAAGGCGTATGCCGCTTTTTAATGATTAATAGCGACCTTAGCCCTATCTCTCACCGTTTTCGAGATACGGCTATTTATAGCTTTAAACTTTCCACTAAAAATTGCGACCAAACCGCTGCAGATAAAAACATACTATTGACAGTTTATAAGAAGTCGCCAGCGCCCTATCCAACAGTAGGCCTACAATCGCCAACTACCTACGACTTACCGTTTAGCCACAATATCGCATAATTGGCATACCATAGCGCATTATGACCTTTCAAGGTCATCCGAGGTCAATGATTTTCACGTTATTTGAAAGCCAATGTCGACTTCCCATTAGTGATCAATAGCAACTTAAGCCCATTCTCGCATACTTTAGCCACAATACATCCGCGACAGACGACGACGAAAGCGACAAACGACAGACGGAAGATACATCGCGCCATCGCCCTACAACATAGCTGTAGCGCGTCAAAAACTCGCCTTGACACCGTGATACGTGATACGTAGGATACCGCAGTGCTGGAGTGGAACCAGTATGCTATCAAAAATGATGTCATCAAATTACTGTCTGCGAACTAAGACTAAGACTACATTCAAGATTTTTCCGCTTCTTTCCCGTTATGGCTGACAAAATAACTGCGATGCCGTACAGGCATTTTCATTCTAAGTTGCATCGTATTGCTAGCTCTGTGACATAAAGTTCTGCATACATTAGCGGTAGGACAGTCCGTCCGAACAGTCCGTTCGGATGGGCAGTCCGGACCGCTAGTGTGTACCGGGCTTAAGGGCTATGACTATGTGAACAAACTGTAACGACTACAAAGCTCATTAATAATTATCTACGGTAAGTTAATGTGAAAATTGAAAAGTATGTGACATAATACCAAACGTACTTTGAGAAATAAAGCAAAATCACGTGAAGCTTAATTTATGTCATGTGTAACTGACGTAAACGACCGTACATCTACTGCAGCTGGCCAGATATCTTATACCCCGTTTACGCGATCGGGCAAACATCGAACAATTATATATGTTAGCTGGACGAGCCATCATCGTGTAAACGGGGTATAACGCCTTGCGCCTGGTCAGGTTTTAAACCTGAAATCCGAAAGCAAGTAGATGTCGATCAGCTGCTGTCTAGTAACAAAAAGCTGTCGTCACGATAGCCAACTGACTGAAAGCAAACTAAGGAAGCGGATTTCTATCAATGGGCCTGCATACCGATCGTGAACGCGGTTGTCAAAAGAACGCAGGAAATTCATATCTGGCGAAGCCATGCCATATGCGACGCAAGAAAGCAATTTTGCTCGATGTTGCCTGGCAAACGTGGCTTACTAATCAGACAAAATATCCCACTGCTTGTAGTTGTTGCACCGGCGCCAGTAGTGTCGATCCGTCGTCAATATTTGGGACGAAGATAGAAGACTGCGGCGTCGAGTGAAGTGGGGAATGGGAATGGGGTAGGTTTAAGGCTTAAGCCTAACCACTCCTCAACCAACTGACGGTCTGGTAAGCATCAGCTCTCCCAGCGTTATCCGAAACAGAGGCCTGGCCGAAAAAAAAAATTATGCGCATTTTAGGTCACAGAAGACTTTTAGCGGAACTAGCGTATGTATAGCGATGCTAGCAAGCGACAACATTTCCCCATCTGATGTGGTTTCTAGTGAAAAAATTGGGATGCTTATTTTGGCTGCCTTGTCTGTAAAATTGACGCCTCTGGCCTGGGGTTACGTGCAGAGATATAGATTTTTACGGGCGAAAGCAGCTACTGCTTTCAGCGCGTCTTAGCCATCGCAATTCTGTCCGTCCGTCTGTCCGGGGGTGGGCAAAATTTGCGATTTTTGGCCAATAAGTCGCTGTATCTCAGTAACGGTGCGAGTTTTACTATTAATCACTAATAGGAAGTCGCACACTGGCTCTCAATTGGCGCAGAATTCAATGACCTTGAATGACCTTGAACGCCAAAATAGGGGATTTTGTGGATTTTTTTTGGCAATTTTGGGCTGCGACACAAGTCTATAGACTTCATTCACAAGGTGGCGCCACGCCACTATCCTTATGCGATCCAGATTGAGAATTTGGTATTTGTATATTAACTTAGCGTGAACACCCCAATTTTCAGCTAAACTTGGCCTACTAAACCGGACCTGCTATAGGCTTTCGCGCGTCTCGTGAGCATTAGCTCAAATTTCTTGTTTTTATTGCGCTATTATTACAGCTTCCGTGTATGAAAGTGAAGGAGAAAAGCCCGTATGACTGTAATACGAGTAGACTGTACATGTATAAGCCTATATAGGTTTATGACTACATAAGATTGTGTTATTCCGCTTGGTTTGAAATCGTGTTCGTCTTGCTGGACCGATTTTATTATTGTCGTGATGAAGGCACAATGCCAGCACCGCCAGCAGCTGCAGCTGCGCGGTCAAACAAATGCGTGGACGAAGAAGACTCGAAAAGTCAGCGGCAGAAGTCTATGGGGCCTATAGGCTGCAGCCGCTGCTGCTGAGTGACTCTGTCGTTCACCAGGGAGTGACGCCGTCAGTGTTGTCTCCTGACGACACGCATGGCATCCTCGTAACTTCACACGCACTGGCGTAACTATCATTCACAGGTACAATTAAAGGCACTAAGATGAGTATGGTGTGGAGAAAGATGCTTTCTCTAGACCGGGTCCCGGAAAGGATGCTGTGCCCACTCTCTGGAAATTTTTTTTCGATTTATTCATGTAAAAATGTTGTGTTTGATCGTGCAGTTTTGGAACACTGAAGGAGGAAAATTAGCTTAAAGTCGGGCACTATAGCCGTTCATGGTCTCCTGGGAGACACGTGCTCCCAGTTTCCCATCGCTACACCAGTTTTCAAAAAACTTTTGTCGACAAACACACTCTGACGGTTTGATCTGTCGATAGAATGAGCTTGGCGTCACTGCGCACCGGCTGTGCAGTGACGACCACCATCCAGTGGGAGTTGCTGTGTATCGTGCAGAGGCTACTGACGACGCCAGCTACAATTACAGCACAATGCTCACTCGATTCGCTCGAATCTCGCTTTGCCGGGAACTTCGCTATTCACTATTAACAGTCAGGCACCTAAAATGCTGATGCATTTCTGCAGCAGTTCAATAGCCCAATGTTCGAATGTTGTACCCGTGCGTCGTTCATGGGGATATGACTGTCGCCCGAAGTTAAAAGCTATAAAGGTTAAAAGTGGTGTATAGCTCTTTACGGAAAACTCATTACAGAGCTACGGAGTGTCACCTGCCATATGAGACCACACAGTGTTAGCTGCCACCCGACACAAGTGAACGCGCGCTGCCGTAACCCCAGCCAGACGGGCTCGATTTACCTACCTCGGAGGGATAAAAGGCTGATTTGACCTTGATGTTGGTCATATACTGAGATGGTTTACCTGTTCACAGACAGTCACCCATCCAAGTAGTAACCACTTGATAGCGACCTGAGCGGCAGTCAAACCCACGACCGCTTGATCGAAAGCCCGACAACGTGCCGTTACGAACCAAACTTTTCTTTTGGGCCTATGCTCGCCGGTGGAACTAAAGAGTACAAGAAAAGCCCAGCTAACGGAAAGGGAAACGCGCAACAACGGCGCATGTTTGAAAGCCCAGTAAAACAAAATCAGTCGCCAGAGGCGCCAGACGACCGGCGGCTAATTATCTATAGTGTTTTGCTTGTACTCACTAAAGGGCGTGACCTGTCTCGCTCTGCTAACGCCGTACGGGCTAGAAATCGCAAATTTTCTCTACCCCCTCTCATTTAGCGCCTTCGTTCGGGGTGACCTCCTTCGAATTTATGGAAAAGCTTTACGGCTCCTGAAACTAGTCTTCCCGTAAGCCGACGGTGAAGATTTGGTGATTTTAGCTTGCACCCTTTTTGACTGATCCACCCGTGTGACAGACGGACAGACGGACGGACAGAATTGCGACGGCTAAGACGCGCTACAGCAGTAGCTGCTGTTGCTCGAAAAAAAACTAAAGAAAATGTTAGTAGCCTAAATGCAGAAAAAAGTTTCTCGTTCGCTAGCTTCGTTTGACTGGGTTGTAGCGGCCGGCGGCTGCATTTTGCTATGCAGAGCGCGTGTCTTAACAGTTGACCGTCGCTTAATTCGGCCGTGCGTCCGTTGAGTGTGGCGACGAGGAATCGCTGTACAGCCGTGCTTTGTAGGCATCTCACCGATCCATTGCAACCGGGCCGCCGCTGCACGCTTCGCTGCAACCGCACTGTATAATGTATATAGTTCGATATAGGCCTACTACCGAATGCCAGCCATTGAGTACAAAACAATACAAAATTCAACCTTGTAGCTAACACCAAGGCCCATACATAAGCCTACAAGATTATGTCAGTCATACTGTAGTTGTAGCATGATTTATGCTCGTACCAGATTTTTGACCAGAACAGCTGTTATTGTAGAAAACAGTTTACTACTGTGCAGGGTGGTCAAAAAGTGAGTGACAGTTATTTGGTAGGCCCTATTTGGGTTTTTTCTTGTTTGATGCATTAGGCCTATACTCACTGGCTTGCCGTGGATATGGATATCCATGGATATATCCATGTGTGGATATCAGACTTCAGCCATCCTGTGGATATAGGCCTAACCATAGATATTATATACTTTGTTTCTCTATAATATTTCTCTTTTTGTCGTATTTTGCTCTTCAATTTCTCGTTTATTTATGTTATTGAGTCAAATGAATAATCAGTGACATTAGCACGTCATTATTTAATTAGCTTAAATTAATTTATTAAAACTACAGCAGTAACAGTGCTTTTTAGCTGTTGATTGAACAACAATAGTTAATTTGTAATTTTTTATCAAATGGTAAAAAAATACAAAAGTTTTTTTGCTTACTTAGGCTTACATATTATTGCTAGTAAAAAGTACAAACCAAGTGTGCTAATTAAATTTACGAAGTAATTAAAAATAAGACCCGAAAATATCGATTGACTGGTGGTTCTGATTTAAGGGCGTTTTCTGTCTGTCGAGACGTGCATCAAAGTAACAACTGAATAATAGCGCCATAAAGTCTAATTATCACCAACCCTCTTCCTGATAGGCAACGAAAGTTCACAGTTGGTATAAATAATTCCTGTATTTTAACGGGGTAAAGCACATCGTTGCCGCAGCTAATGCAATCTAGTGCTAATGAGATCGGATCCACGTGATTCATTTACATATTCAACGACCCACAGGATTTTGCTGCATGTCCGTCTGCGAAAGCCCAGAAAAGACGATGACTTACTGTGGACAAAGTGATCGTTTTATCCGTAAGCCATTGTGGACTCACCACTGCACTCGTAGTGAATACCCACGTCCGCTGTGGTGTCTCGAGATGTATGTTTTTAGTCCACGGCTAGAGTCATTGCGTAAAGCCCCGGTCACACTTAGCCGACTTGAAGCCCGACCTTTCCCGACCTTGCTGGTCGGGAGAGGTCGTGTAAAGTCGGTGGGAGGTCAGGAAAGGTCGGTGGCAGGTCTGGCAAGGTCGTGAGTGGTCGGTGAACTGGGTCGAGGTGTTCCCGACTGTTTTGAACTGTTCAAAATAGTCGGGAGTGATCGGGAATAAAATGGAATAAAATGCGGTCGTGTGGAGGACGTTATGAGGTCGTCAGAGGTCGTTTGGTGGTCGTGCGGTAGTCGTGAACAAGTCGGTGCAAGTCGTGCGTTGTCGGGAAATATTTAGGACGGCCAAGGTAGCCGACTTCTTAACTACTTACTAACGACATACTTACGCCTTGTCCCGCCTACTGACGACCCATCAACGACTATCCACGTCATAGTACGAGTTTTCCAGTTCTGTCTGGGACTCCATAACGACCACTCACGACTTTTGCACGTCTCCACTACGACTGTCGGCTATCGGCCATAAATACTGGACATTTCGCGTCGCTTGTCATTTGACGTGTAGACTGTATAGATGTAATAAACGTTTTTACGTTTTTTTATATTTTGCTTCCTTTTTTTACTTTTTCTAAAGTTTTTTTAACGTTTTTTTTTATATAAAAAACCTTCATTGAAAAATTTCTATCAAGTTGTTGGAAAAGCGATTTTAAAACCACAAGAAAAGATTTCATATGCCATAGATGTGGTAATTTACTTAGTCTAGTGATACATGGCCTTTTTTACTATACAGTTGAATTTAATTTTAACTCTATTTTTAGCTATACTGAACCTACAACATTAGACATTAGACATTAGGTTGAACAAATAAGAGCTGCCGTTTTTATTCAACGTTTAAAAACCTTTTTATGTCATTGTGCTACGAACATACAGATGCTCAACTAAGAAAATAGACTGAAACAACAATAATCATATCATTTATATGCAGAACATAAAATGACTAACACTATGGCTATTGAGCTACCAAATACAGTTGCGAAGATTACATACGGTGGTAAAAATGGTTATAGTTTTGGTGAAATAAGCAACATTCCGATTGTCAGCGTTTTGGAGCTTAAAAACGGAATTAATCTGTTAATAATAACAACATGTAACGTAAAACTCGCCACTAATGCCCAGCTCTTCTGCTTTCTGATTCCATTTTGCATCTTTATCAGATTTGTTTTTGAATCCTTTGAAACTTTTGTCATGATGTGTTGAGTTCGATTTAATCCATTCCAGTATTTCTTCTTCTTTTTCTTCGTCAAGAAGAATCTTAGTGACTACTTTTTTACTTGGCTCTTGTGCGGTATCCTGCTGTGGGGCCTGAACCTCGGGAACAAATGTTTCCGACTCTGACCCTTCCTTACTACGACGCTGGCCTCTTTTTCTCATTTTTACGAAATTATTACTGCTCCTCAAAATGACAACAACGCCTATAGACGGCAGGCGGTCGTGCTTACGTCACAGTAGACGTTATAGCAAATGGGACAGTCGTTACAAAGTCATTAGCAGGTCGGGAATGGGTCGGGAATAGACGTCAACAGCTCGGGAATAGACGTTGGTAGGTCCGTAGTTGGTCGGGAGTAGTCGGGAAAGATCGTTCGCAAGGCGGCGTATGTCGGGTATCTAGTCGGTTTAAAGACGGCGCTGGAGCGCGAAGAAAGCGGGATTGGTCATTAGAAGGTCGGAAGCGGTCCCGTCCTCTCCCGACTTAAATCAGATCGGCAGTGGTCGGTAACTTTCAGGTCGTGGAAGAACGGGACTTCAGGACGGCTAAGTGTGACCGGGCCCTAACTAATAACCGAACGAATGTCAACGTTAGCAGTCGCCAGTGATGTTAAATGAGGACAATTTCTCGAGGCCGAAGCCAAAACCGTGAAGTTGAAGCCAGGCCGAGGACAATAATTTTTAAAGTCCAAAGATCACCTTTTGTGTTTCAGCATGCACGTATGCAATAACATCGAAGACACAAGAAAGTGGAAATATATACGGTAAGACGAAAGCAAGCATACTATGGAAAATGTTGTTTTTGGTTGTAGGTGGAAAAACAGTACGTTCACCATGATTACAAAACGAAATTTCAAAGCAGTCTCCGCCAACTGAAATTTTGCAAGTTAATATCTGTGGCGGGTGCATCGAAGGCGCATAATTATGTTGACGAGCGACTGACTGTGCCATCATGACATGGACTAGCACAGCGAGCTGATCGATCAGATATGCAATGCATCATCGCTCACTGCCAAGCTGCGCTCGTCGCCTTATCAACCAGATAAGCTGTAGACGTTCGCGTTCCGGCGGGACAAGTGAAGCGAGGGTAAGTGACAGACAGCGCGTAGACCTGAGTTTTTTTTATTCCGTAGCAACAACGCGCGACGACAGCTGCATCACGCGAAACACTCATTCGCGAACACGGCATAACAACTGACAATACAGGGCCAGCAAATGAAGGATAACTCGGGGAAATAATTATAACTACTGAAAACTCAATAGGCAACTCCTCCGTTTAAAAATCAAAAGTGAGCAGCATGCATGTGCAAAATATATCACTGACGCCGAAATTCGTTTTGGGGACGGCTGACTTTGTGTACCTCCTAATTAATTTATTTTTAGGCCTATCTGATGTTTTGCAAAAATTATTTTTTGTACCAGGACTCGCTTATTTCGACGCATGCAGTTAAAATGCTTACTACGTCGTGGGTCTAAAGAGGGAAGCACAGTATTGTTTTGATCTGTACTAAATATTTGCGACACAATGTTATTAAAGGCGTTATACCACGTCCTAAACGTGACGTTAGCCTACAGTACTTTGTGAAAGTTTTCAGAAATTAGCATTTATAGTCCAAACAGACGCAGTTCCATTTCTGTGTGTTTTAAATATTGTGGCCAGCTGTCATTGCCGCGAATTTATTGCACAGACAAGTATTACTGAATTTGTTGCTGTCGCAGTGTAAACTAATGATGAATTAGTGGTAACTCAAATAGTACGATGTTATCGATCAGTTCGATCGATAAATCGCTCGCATTAACAACTCAATTGCGCCGTTTTGTCGCGCGGACCTCAGATGCAAATGCTTCGCGACGGTGCCAGTGGTTTTTTATGGACAGGAAAAATTGCAATATTTAAATTTACACAGCGGTCTAAAAAAAATTGCAAGGAGTTTGTCATGTGATTAATTTTGAAATGTTCGTTTTTTTGAATTTCGATGCCTGCATCAAAATGAGCGCAGCAGAGACTGCTGTCAACCGAGCAATTAAAAATATTTTTGTCTGCGCGGTTTATGATCTTGGAAATGTTTTAGTGTTGACTTAATATGCAATTTGGTGCATGCTGGACATTTACTTGTGCGTATCGGTGACGAGCAGTAGTGGAGTCAAAAGGTGGCCCTGTACATATAGCCTCCAGGCGGTGGTTTGAACATGGCTGATAAGCAGCTGATACAAAACTTGCTACTGTTTCCAGTTGACTTTCAACGTCACTTGATGTCGATTACTGTCAGCCGTTGGCCGTAATATGGTGAAGTGTTCAATTAGGACTACTGCAGCACAGGTTCTATGACCGTGTGTAGCCGTATAAATAGCCTACAAGGAAAAGCAATGGAACAAGAACAGTCCCACGGTACGACAACTCAGTAAAATATGTTCGTGCAATGTACAGTTACAGGACAGATTGTCTAAGGCGTGAAGTGGACGCGGGTTGACTGGACGACGTCGAGGACCACCTGGCTGCTGTCTGAGAACCACGCACCTGCAGCGTGGTCACGTGACAACATCGCACCAGACGCTGACGCAGCCGGTCACTGAATGCCATATAGATCCACGGGTTCGTACAACTGTTGAGGCTCGCCAACAGCAGCGTTATCACCATCGCCTTCCCTGTACGTGACATAAGCAAGTCAATGGTATAGGGCCTGCACAGATACAGAATAGACGAGGAATTTAGTCAAGTAATACTGACAACCACATTGTAATTTAACGTCGTGTGATAATGTTTCACATAAATATTGTGAATATAAAAAACACCTGCTCAGTTCTTAGTCATGTTGGATTTTCATCGGACAAACTGTTTCTGTCTGAGCAGATTTTGGAAAAAATAGAATCAATCTCAATTTCTTCTTACGTTTTTTAGATTCCTTTACCGTGCCCGTTATCATCTTTTTATTATTTACGTTTTAATTGTTGAACACAGTTTGTTATTCTGTGTATTCACTAACAAAATTTTAAGATCTTACGAAGAAGCTTATGCTAGGAATGTAATAGTCGATTATGCCTACCTTCGAATGGCGCATTAGGATCCCAGGCGGACCAGAGTTGTGCCGTGATGAACGGACCCCAGCAAATTACGTAACTAGCGACGACTGTCAACGTCAGTTTTACTGTTTTCGTCTTCGCCTTGGACATGCTGTGTACGGAAGTAGCGTCCGTATCTATATCAGTGAGACACCGGTCGTTGATGGAGTTCTCGTTGGCAGACCAAAGCACGGACGCCGTGACGGAGTGAGGCTTAGGCTGAGCATCACCGACCACGACGACGCTGGTCGCACTGACTGATGGGAAGTGTGGGGTCGGCGGCGCTGCGGCGGCACTGCGCCACACCACCGAACAGATGCGGATGTAGATGACGGCCAGGCACAGCAACGGAACGACGTAGACGGCCGCTGCGAACCACGTGATGTACAGCGGCAGGGTCCAGTCGGGCTCGAAGTGACCCCAGCAGTCGTAGACGCCAGACCCAGCCGGCGCAAGCTCCACGAAGTCGAAGATGACCAGCTGCGGTATGGCGAAGACACCGGCGGTGATCCACGCCACGGCGACGAGCCGGTGCGCGCTGGCAGCCGTCCACGAATGACTACGCATCGGATGACAGATGGCGATGTAGCGATCCAGCGCGGTCGATACGAGCACGTACGACGAGCCGTACAGCACAAAGACTTGAGAAAACTTGACCAGCTTGCACATGAGTCGGCCCCCGTGGAACCGATGAGTGACGTCCCACAGCAACTGTGCACCGCACCAACACGCACATGCATACAAGTGTCATCATCTTCTTCTTCTTTGCTCTACGTCGCAGTAGTGCTGTCGACTTCGATGACTGATGACAGGTGTCACCAGTGTTATCATCAGCATCATCATCATCAACATCGACAACGTTCCAAATTTGTTGTTTTTGGTGGTACGGACAGATTTAATAGCGAGTCTTAACTGCGATAACGACTAGGATTGGACTGTACTAGTCTTGAACGTGCTCGTTATATGAGATCACTACATACCAACGACGACAAAGAATTGGTACGAAAATCTTAGATAAATTGCACAGAGAACTCGTAGTAGATCTACTTGGAACAGCAACTTCAGTGAATGAAATCGTGTCATTATGCCGAGCGAGAGCATGCTGTATTTCATAACTCGTACAAGATGCACCGGATGCGTACGGATAGTAGCCTACGTCAGCGTACATGCGCTCGTAACTCCGTAGATATTCGCAGTGACACGACACACAGACGTATGTTTCTGGATATCTTCCCCGAAGATTTCCCTCTTTCGGATCATTTTATCCGGAAATCTTTCTCAGTGCTCTATAGGAGCTTAAAACACAATTCCCTGGTGAAGTTTATATTTCCAGAACGCCTTTGGTATGCACTGCTTATGTGGTTTTCTTGGTGAATGAATAAATTTTACTACGTCATGCTTACTCACGGAATTGGGGCGACTGAAAATGCGAGAAATGAAATTTCGGCACCATCAAAAATGCAAGTCGTGAAAATACGAGACATGAAAATGCGGCACCATACTGCGTGGCATGAAAATACAGGTAAGGAAAAAGCGAGAC
>Ga0209367_1005632_pt1 | contig 17345 bp, 9 predicted proteins | sample WorMetLIZISLAND2_FD_187412 | JGI IMG/M metagenome (GOLD analysis project Ga0209367, IMG submission 187412) | Marine gutless worms symbiont microbial communities from Max Planck institute for Marine Microbiology, Germany - Olavius geniculatus... ... | reverse complement strand
ATAATACGTGTTAAAATGAATGGAAAAACGTCAATAAATTCTATCTGTCCTAATTTGTGGGCCCCAACAGCAGGTCTATTACAAGGTTTGACTGTCTTGCAGCAGTGTGTCTACCAGAAGAAGTTTGAGAATGTTTGTAACGTCAAGAAGTGACTGGTAGAGCATGTATTGGTCAGGAGCAGAACATTATCAATACTGCAGCTGTCAAGTGGGCCAGTGTACACATGTCATAGTGGGCCAACACTTCAAGCAGTTTTACTGTAGGCAGTTGAAAAATGGACAACTGAATGAAGTGTCAGCCACAGTGTCAGAAATGTGAACAAAATGTGTTTTTACGCGTTATGTCAATTAAGCAATCATGTCGCATTGAATATAAAAGTGATATTTTGTTTGTTCTATTTTCCCCAGGTAGTGTAGAAACAGATGTTAAGTGAGATGGGAAATTAAATTGTCACTTGATGACAAGTTGTCTCAGGAATGTTCATACCAAAAATTATTAAAATCCGATAATCCTTCTTCACGTTTTAGTCGAAAATGTCGGGTATGTTTTTTTTGGGACACAGTGTATATTACAGTAAATGCTCACTGATTGTACGGAAAATCTGTCGTTGTGTTTCATGTTGTTAGCTTGTGTGAAATATTTCATCTAATGTCTATTTTGTTTACGTTATTTTGCTTGGATCTAACTAACTATTTACTAACGTTGAACACTGCAAGTGACTTGTCCATTTTTCGCTTAGTTTTGAAAAGTGGAATAAAACATGGTAGCAAAGGTGAGTTTAAAAGCCGTGAAAATATTTCAGATGAAATGCTCAAAGACTGATGGTAATGTTTCTGCTGTAAATTGTGAAATTTTGGTTGCATTTTGTTTGGTGTGAGCCACCTGATACATGCATTGGAATGTGAGATAAGCATAGGATATATATTCCAGAAATATATAACATAAAAACATAAAAATATATTCTACCATGCTGATCAAAGTTTGCAATATTATGATGTGCTTCAAGTAATAATTTTATTAATCTTGGCTTGCAGCTTTTTGATGTCTGTTATGAATTTGTTAATTTAAGAAATTTATAACACACTGTGCCAATCAGTGTTATACATTTTGCGTTTACTACCATTACCACTGCCATTTAATGCACCGAATCTGCACACATTGTTATAAGTTTCCATGCTTACCTGTTACAGTTGTTGCAGTATGTGGTGCTTTTATTTGTTACATTCCATGGTAGCAAACCATTTTTCTGTAACATGAAATAATTAGAAACTGTGTATTTTGTTTTGTTATGACACAAGCTGCAGTGTGGAGTACTTCAATTGTTAACGTAACATTGCTGTGTTATGGCGTTGGCCTGATATCATTTGATAGGCAATATTTACTGTATTGGCAAAGCAGTACCCACAATCCCACACACAAGAAGGTTGATTGCATTATTATGCTGAAGTATTTTGAAAACCATATATGTGTCATCGTATCAAAGAAAACAAACCTTTCCATAAAAGTAAACAATCATCATTTGCAGGTATACTATAATCGGTTTGGTTATAGGTTTGTTGTATGTAGACAGATTTTTGTTTCTTAAAAACAAGTTACTAATGTTTCAACTATCGTACACATTTGTTTCATTATCACACGTTGTCCATGTGAGAAATAATGAGCTTTTTCTCATGTTTTTTTAGACTGTTGCTCATTAGAGGCCCTATGACTACGTCAGCCCATTTTGCAACACTGCTCCAGCGACTTGCTGTTGGTTAATATATCGCTCAGTAGTAGGTTTAGATGTGTTCGTGTACAATATATAATCTACGCATTTTATTGCAGTGCTTTTGTGTATACTGTGTATCTCAAATAAAAACGTTGTCACTTTTATTATCATGTAGCTTGGATTCGTGTACTTGTTATACAGTGTTGTTTAGACTAACATGCTTTTTTGGACCCGAGCAGTAGTCTCCTGGTTGTGTTTACTTAGTTTTGCAGCTTGAAATAACAGCTGAATTTATGAATATTTCGATAATTATTAAATGTGACTAAACTTTTGAATGCTTGTTGACCCAAAAGGTAGGTTGCCAGTTTCCAAAACTTTATAAACTCTATCAAATACTGACTGATTTGAAAATTCTTTTACTGCCACAATGTGCAGTGAATTTGTAACAAAGTGTCACTACCTATCCAACCACGTCTAAATTGCTTTACTGTTTCGCAACACATGCAGATGAACACTCTAACAGTCATTATTTTTTTCTACTTTTAACAGAGACATATATGTATTTAAAATGGTATAGTATTTGACAATGCACTGGCATTAACTGTGTCCCTGTTTGAAGAGAAGAGTAACTGTTTGCTGTCTACAATCACTAAACTGTCAGTAATAGCAATATCGGCATCATTGTGGCCAATCAGAATGGGAGGCATGTTGGATGCAAATGATGCTAGAAAATAGAAACTTATCAAAAGGTCATATTTGTATGGCTACGATCAAAATCTGTCACAATGCAGCTGCTTGAGTAGAGGACATAGCAAATGCAATGCAAGGCAATATGGCCAGTGTAAAAGAACACAGAACAAAAAGGTTTAACATCATGTGCTATTATTTACAGGAATAACAAGTAATTTGACCAAAGCTCATGAGACGCGCGACAGCCTTAGCAGTTCCTATTTGCAGGTTGTCTTGATCTATCTCTATCCATTTCGATGCAATTCACTCTTGAAATCTACGTTGCAGCCACAAATTGCAAAAAAACCACCAAAACCCCCATTTTAGAAGTTCAAGGTCATCGATGTTCACACCAATAAAAATCTTGTCGCTATTGCTTGTTATTATAAGCAGCATGTTTCTGTCTATTTGCAATCATTTTCACGCTACACGAGCCAATAGCGGTAAAATAAACACTTTTTCAGGGGTAACCGTCTTTGACGCCCACCTGCGTCGGCCTCCTTGAACCTAGAAGGTTGGGACTTGGACTGCTAAAATCTACGTTGAATGCTGAAAATTTCATATGCAGTTTGTCTTGGTCTATCTCCAGCCATTTCATCGCAATTTACTGTTGAAATGTGCGCTGCAGCCAAAAATTACGAAAAAATTCACCAAAACCACCTTTTTGGGGGGTTCAAGGTCGTTCAAGGTCATCGATGTTGACAAATCTAAAAAGCCCGTCACCAGTGCTTGTTATGATATGCAGCATGTCTGTGCCCATCTGCAACCGTTTTCACCCTACACAAGATAATTGCAGTAAAATACCACTTTTTAGGGGGGGGGCAGCTGTCTTTGACGCCTACCTGCGCTGGCCTCCTTGAACCTAGGGGGTCGGGACTTCGACTGCTATGTTTAATGCTAAAAAATTTCATATGCAGGTTGTCTTGGTCTATCTCTAGCCATTTCGTCGCAATTCAGTGTTGAAATGTGCGTTGCATCCCAAAATTGCGCAAAAATTTCACTAAAAACCCCTTTTTGGGGGGTTCAGGGTCATTCAAGGTCATCGATGTTGATAAATCTAAAAAGCCTGTCACCAGTGCTTGTTATGATGAGCAGCATGTCTGTAGCTATCTGCAACCGTTTTCACACTAGAAGAGCCAATAAGGTCAAAATAACGTATTTTAGAGGGGGTAACCCTCTTTGACGCCCTCGTTCGAGGGGAACCCCTGCACCCAGGGGCACGAAAAACTAGACACCTTGGGGCAGCCCACAGTGAAGATTTTGTGATTTTATCTTGCACCTTTTTGATACAGTGCCAGGGTGTGACGGACAGACGGACGCCTAGACGATGGCTAAAACGTGCGAAGCATTCTGCTGTCGGGCGTAAAAATCATACATGAAAATTAATACACCTAATTCTAACTATAAACAGCAAAAATACATAGACTGCAGTAACTATATAATGCCTATGTAGCATATACTGCTAGTTGCTGTAGAAATGAAGAAATAACTATGCAATAACATTACACAGCATCCACATCAAAACCTGTCTCGATCTGCTATTTGCAGAGACAACTTAGAGCTCTGTCTTCTTGGACCGGTTTTTCCAGCCAATCATGTACATGGCTGTATTACTTAGCTATGATCTAATCTACATAAATTGATAGCAGGCTATAAAATACTTTGTTATACCTCAACACAAAATACCACATGATTGGACCAATCGCACCATGTGACGTTGACAAATACACACTGTTACCCGCTGATGATGGTGTGGGCAACAGCGAGCAGCAAACACTGAAGTGAGTGGACAATGATTTTTGTTTCAATTTTTTTTTGTTTTGGTTTTGAGGTATAACAAAACAAATAGTGACTGGCATCATCAGTCATCATTGAAAATTTTTTCCCTTCAGTTCGTAAAATGTTGCCCTCAGTCTTCAACCTTGAGGCAACATTTTACGAACTTCTGGGAAAATATTTTGAATGACAACCTCATGCCAGTCACTATTTGTATAATGTGAATATCCTGTCTGTTCACACATCAGACATTGTCAAAATAAACAAAATACAATCCTGAAAATACTCTAATGGCAGTGTATGCTATAATGATCACTGATTATAACTAACAAGGCACAATGTCTGTATCATATCCTACTGTCATATAATGCCACAATATAAAAAAACAGAAAGCATTGAAGAAGATTCAGTTTTACAAAAAACATGGGGAAATGTGCCAAGTTACACTGATGACCACTGAATGTCAACAAAATAACTATGCACCAAGGAATGAATTTTACACAAACTTATGACAAATATTCTAGCCACTAAAGAATGATTAGCGCCAGAGTGAGTAGTTTTACGTCTGCTCAACACATTATAATACGTTAGTTTGGAGATTGGCACTTACTTTCACTGGCAGTGACTATAAAAAACAACAGCAACAAATCAAACCTAACGATCTGCAAAACAAATCAACTGGCTACATGCATGTACAAACATAACACTAACAAACAAAAATATTCACACACGTAATCCAGGGTGGGTTCGAGGCCTGCATTTATGAGGTCAAGGTGACTAAGTAAGAAATTAAGCACCACAATTTTATACTGCACGTCAAAAGCCACCTTAATCTTAATCTTAATCTTACTCAAACTGTAATGAACCAAAAGATGCTCAGCCAAACAATTTCAATGTTTCGGACTAGATACTCTGCAACTAGTCACAACAGTCAAAATAGGAATAAGTCAACATAACTTCAGTGTCACTTCAAAAATAGTAACCAGAGGCCAAGGTGTTGAGGTAAGGCCAGTGGTCTTCAAAGCCAATACCAAGGCCACAATTTTTTGTCCTCAAGCTGGACGGTCTTGAAGTACCCCATCCCTGATGCAATCTAGTGTTTCATGCTACGTTCGCATGGTTCCGGTTCTCCATAACCATGGTCCGCTATAGCCAAAGATGCTAATTATGCACACATTCCTAACTCTATCCCTAATGCTAACCCTCTCCCAGTCCTAGGATCACCGAATCTGTCATCACTCACCATTTGGCCATGGCAGCCCTTGGCCAACCCCCTTTTGCTGATATTTAACACTGGCAAACAGCTTCCGTTTTTCTATACACAAAATGAATGCAAATCACTGGCAATCAATACATGAGGCTCAATCAATCAATCAATACATCGATAAGTGAAATCCTTAAGTACATTACAATCTTCTTACAGCTTGTGAACTACCCACTAATTCATGGTTAAAACGACAAAAAGATAAACATTTGAAACTGGTTTAAGTATAGCAGAGTTGTCAAAAGAAAGGAAATGCTAAAACATTTAGTTACGCCAATTTATGACTACAGATCATCATCCACTAAAATAACAAATAATACAGAGGATAAATAAAGCATATCAGGTAAGCAACAAAACCCAAGTTTGCATACAGTGACAATAGGTTGAAACTTAAATAAAACAAGACCACCGGGTTAACAACTAAACAATGTCATCTGATTGACTTGACGACTTTAGTTTTGCTGTTTCCTTTTCGGTCAACTCCTTCACTTCAGCCTTTGGGTCCTTCAAAACGTACTTCTTGATTCCTTTCCACAGACTGCAGTAATACCACTCCAGGTCAATGCCGGGAAAGTCCATGGCAAACTCCTGCAACAAAATGCATGTCAAAATACACTCACTGATTCAACTGACGAAAAATGACAAAGACTGATTACTGCTGCAAGCACATGGAAGCTTCTAAATATGGCAACTTAAAGCAACCTTGAGCATAGTTTTAATACTTTTTGTATTCTATTTACTCCACTATAATATTAAAACTACACTATCCAAAAAACAACTGTCCAACTTTGTCACTGTCCACTGCAAAATAGTGACTAACTTTCAAAATACTTTCACTGGCTATTCTGTGAAAATTGCTATAATGTGATTACTAAATATCCAGTCACACCACAACTGCGTCGTTACACTACCTTGTGAAATATAAGTGTTAGAAAACTAACAATGACAAACTGGTAAACGAAAAAAATTCAAACCAATTTCACTGTGTATGATGCTACACTGTGTTAGACCAAAGTTTGAGATATAACAGCCAAAAATCGACCTTTCTATCATGTTCAGTCATGTTGCTGTACATTCTCACAGTGTTGTCATTTGACCAGTTGTAACCATTTGTTGTGAAAAATCTCAGAACATCCAACAGCAACCGTGTCCGACCGTACAGTTTCACCAACCTTAATATCACACGACGTTCATCACTTCAGGCACAGTATGCATTAACAATGCAGTTCATGCTGTGCTGCGTGCAATGAAAAGTTTTCCAAAAACAACAGTTACAATTGCAACTGAGTTATTACTACAGATGTTGAAGTGTTAATTTTTTACGCATTAATGCACTGCATTAATTTAACGCAATAATTAATACGTTATTAATGCACCCAGGTCCGTCAAGAAGAACAGTAGGGGGAGTTACCCCAGGCCCCGCAACGTTTGGGAGGCCCCGCTTGTAGAATATAGAAAGTTAGAAAGCAAACAGAAACACATTTTTCAACAATAACTGACGTCATCGCTAGCAGAGAAATCTATTAGCCTGTCATCTAAATAATATTTATTTACAGTAGTGATGGAACGGCAACTACAGTTTAGTTACTTAAATTCATTTGATTGTCAAATAACCGCAGTTTAACAGAATATTGGAACTTTTGCTTTACAGAATTTAGTAAATGAAATAAATTTACGCATTTGCGTTAATTTCTTTAATGCACGTTAATTTTTTTTAATGCACGTTAATTCATTAATGCATTAATGCGTTAATTTGACAGGTCTAGTTATTACCATAATATTGTGCACTTTCTACTCCAAGTTAATAACAAAAAAAAACCAAGCAACTGCAGTCCGAACATATACAGTGCAAGTCAAAGAAGATGCCTCCAAACTTTTGACCATACTTGCCACCGACATGCTCTGCAGACAACTTACAATAAGTGCATCATCAAAGATCCCACCACCGCACCTCATGGCGTATGTTATAACTGACTCATAACACTGCATGGAAGCATGGAAGTGAACGAGTATGCAACTCTCAAACAACAGTGCTGCAATAACTACCATACACCTTTGACCCTAAACAAGAATGACGTTGCAATGACTTTTAAATTGCAACCATTCCTTGACCTTTGCAAAGAATAAATTCTAATTATAGTCTTCATGAAGAATGCAACTTTTTTTACATCACATTCTGAGTTAAATTAATTACAAGTACGTCGACACTATTCCTATAGCGCTTTGATGCTGTCAGTTCGGAATCAGAAAAGTCATGTAATGTGTAGAAGTCCGGCTACAAAATATTGTCAAGTAACTCTGGATACATGGACCGGTACAACAATGCTGAGTGAGTGAGTGAGTGAGTGAGTAGGGTTTAACGTCCCACCCGACACAGTATAGGTCATTTCGGGGACAGCCTTTCCAGGCGGAATGCACACAAACACATAATAATGGAACAGTAAGTTTAACCTTTACAGAAACACAAAACACAATATACAAAAAACAAGCTAAACCTAACATTGTAAGAACTCCACTATACGCATGCATATGTAATTAACATAATGGTAGCATAATGCTGAGCATGTAAACACCTAGCCCATAACAAAGACGGACAGTGATTTACTACAATGTTCCCTTCTGCCCACAAATGGAGGAAACAGCTGAACATTAGCTGCTGTGATGCCCAAAAAGGTGAGTGACACGTCGACACCATTCTGTAAAATCCACAGTCCCAGATGTGTTCAAAGATTATTTGTACACTTCGCAATTTCTCGCCTCTTTGGTGTATCTACCACACTCATTACAGCAACAACTGCAACATACAATTGCTATCAGCACACAGTGTTAATAAGCATTCGTTCTAAACTGCATGCATGATGATAAGCGTACAATCAGATGGAAACAATTACCTCGGCTGCCGACCAGTCAGAACCAGAACACAGTCAAATATCCAACAGCGAAGTGGAACGTAAACATGAGTCCAGTACCAATACAGAACCCTACAACAATAGTGCGATAGCAGCCAAATATTCCAGCATTATAATAACAAGAAAATCTAACTGACAATGATGGCATTATATAAAAGTTTGTATTTTTTGCTACAGAATTCTAATTTACATGTATTAGTTTTCAATACACATATTAACAGTACATTGTGTCTTTGGGCAGGCACTCCAAGCAATCACTTGCACTGGCTGTCTATATTTTCATGCAACAGTTTAGTTTTTGATATACATGATGAAAAGTCATTTCCCACCATCCCACTGCATTTTAGTGGGGCGGTTCCGGCGCCGACTATAGTCGGTCAGGTCGTACGTTCAGGTCGTACGTTCGTACGTCGACAGGCGTTGACCGCCGGTGCCGCCTATAGTCGGTTTCACACACAGACACATTGCTGCTGCCCTCTGGTGAACTAGTCAAGAGGTGTGTGAGGAATGTTGGCTTGGGTCTGTAGTCTGGCTGGGCAAGGCAGCAAGTGACGTCTGCAGCCAGCAAGTCCCAGCTGCTGCAGCAGTCACAACCAGGCATCAAGCCAAACTTGACCGTCTTGTAGCAGTGCATATGGAGTTTTCAGCGTTGATTTTGTTATTCATTTTGTGACTTTTTATATTATTGTTTTTTTTTGCTGTAAATGGCATCAACAGTAGGCTACTTAGTAGTAGTAGCAGTAGAACGGGTTCTGTGTGCGGACGTCCAAAGACTGTTGGCTGAAATCTTCAGCGACCCTGACAGCGCTGAATCAGCTGATGACTGTGACAGTGATGAGGTCCTATTCAACAGCCATCGTGAATCACAGAGTGAAGCAAGACTAGCAAGTGATGTTGCTGGAAATTCTAATGAAAAGGTTGTACAAGTGCCACCAGCCAAAAAAATTAGATCCAAGGCAGCGTCTCAGCAGCAGCCAGTATTGACGTGGACAGATGCACCCATTCAACCACAAGTTCACCAATATACAGGAGTGCCTATCAGATAAGTTTCAAGAGAATGAAGAGAAAATTGCTGAGTGCAAAATTATATTACGTCGACTTGAAATGACATGTAATGAGACGGACGGTGCCAGAAAATTTCGATAGCGACGGTAGCCTTAGTGCATTCAGCGGGGCCTAACTATGGATCTTAAGTCCATATTGTGAATTTGGCCTTCTATTAGAAACACAATATATTAAAAAATTGTCATGTTTTAGTCAAAAATGTAGCTATTTCTGACATAACTTCATTATTTCCTAAAAAAATGTGCAAAAAAGTATTTCGTGTCTGAGGGTCAAAAACCCACAAACAATGTGGCGGTATAAGGGTTAACAAATGACAACAAAAAATCAAACTAATTAACACAAACAACTTAATTATAGTAACCGCAACAATTAGCACCTCTGAAGTCACAACCTAACGATGCTACACAAATCTCATTATTAGTGTTATCGTTATCTTAAACCCTCAGCACTAAATACCCAAAGATACAATATTAAAAACTAAGTAGCATTTACTCAGTGGTATTAAAAATACTAATCAACAAAAGGTTCACAGACAGTCACAGACACACAGTCATCAATCAATACAAAACTAAAAACCTCATTCCAGGGCCTTCTAGACCATGGCAATCATCCAATCAAGAAACAAACTGGGCCTACCTTATGGGACCAGCACAGGACTCACAAAAGTGAGTGAGTGAGTAGGGTTTAACGTCCCACCCGACACAGTATAGATCATTTCGGGGACGGCCTTTCCAGCAAAATTGCACATACACATAATAACGGAACAAAAAGTTTAACCTTTACAGAAAGTTTAACCTTTATGAAACACAAAACACGAAAAAATGCTGGAAACCTAAAATTGTAAAAACTACCGATTTTACAGTTGTGCATATGTATCGAAAATGGCAGTTCTGCTAATCTTCCCTGTTTTCCTCCAGACAGTCATCAATCTCATAATGCTGTCTATTGGAGGACAGAGGCATGACTCACAAAATAACGACTTACTCGTTGGTAGTGCAAAAGCCGAGATGTAAGAGTGGCTGTTTAACTGGCAGCTGAGAGTATGGCGACTGTATTATGTACTTCGTCATTCGAGCAGCTGCAGCACACAATAGTTCACATTAGACCAATAAAAAACAGCACCAATTTTAGCAATTATTTTGTGCATAAAGCAAAATGTTTTCAGATTTAACTGTTTACACAAAATTACTGTTCCATAATGGTTGGCTTTTATCACTGGCAAGCAGGCCAAACTATTAGTCAATGAAAAATTTCTTTATTAAACAATCAGAACATTAGTGTTTCATAATTCTTGACCAAATGTTGCATTACTTGCAAAAATACTTGACTCAGTAGTATGAAAAACAGCTCATCATTCATTATTCAATAAACCAGATCCACATGTGCTGTTTGCAGTGTCATGCTGTCAGCATATTGTAATTATTTCACAGAAATTATTAACCAATGTGACAGTTTAATGAACTTACTTAAAATGTGCTTTTATGGTGAAGCTACATATACTTGCACGTCAGTGTGGTGTGGTGGCAAATAAGCAGTTTCATCGGCAAAATCCAGTAATTAAGGCCATAGTGCTATTAAGATCAAACAAAAAAGAGATGCTGTTTACAGCTGTCAGAGATACAGTAAATTCATGCATACCTGAATTATAAGCTGTGTCTGTGCCTTTATTTGTCAAATGATAAACCTGCAGCTTTTGCTTCTGATCTGCTCTGAATCACAATAACAATAACAACATCTGCAAAACTTTCAGTCGCAGATCGATGACCCAGAGGATAAAGAACCGTGACAACGTTTTGCATAGTGAATTCTATCACTATAGTCAGCGAAATTATCGTAATACGATTGCACTTTTTCTACGTGCGCAATTCGCCATGTTGCTGTGAATGAAAATGTCGTCTGCGCCAGTGACTTTGACCTTGCAGCGCATCTCACGCAGAACAGTCGACTTTTACATAGGGGCGATATGCAGTAAAGCTGACAATATTAAAAATTCTTGTAATAATCGCAATAGCGATTATGTATTGAAGTTGTAATTGTCACAGTTGCTGCAATGTGTTGAATTGCATTTATTGCATCCTGTCAAATTACACTGTACATTAATTGCCATTAAATATCCTCTACTAGTCATAGACATGCCATTTAGTTCATAAGCCTATAGTGGGCCGTAAATGAACCACGGCAACAGCCACGTGACTACTACCACCAATCGAAATGCTTGATTCGTGGCGTGGTTACATGGATGAGGTTTAAATTGTGGATTAGCAAACTCTGGTTAGTTTTTCCGTAAATAAACATAACAAAGGTTAACCTCTGGACTTAACCTCGCGACCAGGATAACCTAGGTTAGGTAACCTAGAAGTTATCTTGGACATTAATCAATCGGCCCTTACAGTTCTAAAATATCCATGTTCCAATGAGCAATGCCCTTGCTTGACCAAACTTTTTTTAACAACTGTGGACAATAACTATAGCGATCAACTAGAAATATGTATTAAACACACTAATCCCAACAGAGCTATTTTCTATTGAATTGCTTCCAGACACCAGAAATAATGTTTATGCAGTAACGCACTAGATAAACCACTAAAAGATTTTAAAATTATGTGACAATGCCTATCATTTGATTTAATTATTAATAATATCTGGAACTGTCGATCTAAGCAACAATCCAGTCAAGCTCTTGATCTTGTCCTCTAGATTTGTGATCCTGGCCTCTTTCTTCAGACTGTGGACTTATTTATGTCACTGCTGCACGACACTTAAAAGTAGAGCTGTCTAATTAATGCAGAGTTCCAATATTTCATTAAACTGTGGTTATTTAATGATCGAATAACATTCAGGTAATTAACAAGAAATCTGAGCTAATGCTCATGAGATGCGCGAGAGCTTATGGCAGTTCCTGTTCGCAGGTAATCTAAGTCTATCTTCATCCATTTCATCGCAATTCACTCTTTTGCAGCCATCAATCGCCAAAAAATCACACAAAATCAATATTTTTAGGGTTCAAAATCATTCAAAGTAATCGATGTTGACATTTCTAAGAAGCTCGTCGTCAGTGCTTGTTATAATAAGCAGCATGTCTGTGCCTATCTGCAACCATTACACGCTAGACAAGCCAACAGAAAACAAATAACCACTTTTTAGAGGGGTACCCCTCTTTGACACCCGCGTTTGCAGGCCTCCTTGAATCTAGAGGGTCCGGACTTGGACCGCTAATATCTATAATCCATGTTGAAAATTTCATGTGCAGGTTGTCTTGGTCTATCTCCAGCCATTTCGGCGCAAATAACCATTGAAATGCGAGTCGCAGCCCAAAATCACGAAAAATTCACTAAAACCCCCTATTTTGGTCATTCAAGGTCATCGATGTTGACAATTCTAAAAAACTCGTCGCCAGTGCTTGTTATGATAAGCAGCATGTCTGTGCCTATTTGCAACCATTTTCACACTGGAAAAGCCAATAGTGGCAGAATAGCACCTTTTTAAGGGGGGTACCCGTTTCGCCCCCTCGTTCGTGGGGACCCACTTTGCCCAGGGGCATGAAATTTTATTACGAAATACTAGAGACCCTAAGCTATCATATGGTGAAAACCCGAAGTCTCTATCTCACCTGGTCTTGGAACGGTACCGGGATGTGACGGACAGATAGACGGACAGACAGAATTACCGTAGCTAATATGCGCTATAGCTAGCTAGCTAGCTCTCGCGTGTAAAAATTGTTTTTTTCCATTCGATCACTAGTGTCACAGTTCTGCGACACATCCAGGAGTTCGTCAGTCATCATTGTAGTCACTTTCTCAACATACAACTTCAGCAATATAAATGATGCATTGCTAACGCATTAACGCATGCATTAAAAAATAATGCAATGCGTTAAACTGTTAAAACAATTAACGCTTTAACAGCTCTACATAAAACTGATTATGATGAATTTGGAGCAACAGTCAACAGCAAAAGACTGACTTCTTTGCTGCAGTGTGCCAGCCAGCTGCAATAACTGCGTTGGCCGTCATGTCGACTGGAATTATGTCAAGTGTGCTGTGTTGCTTCGATGTTATGATTGACCGAATCAAGCCAGTGCCAAGCTGCCAGAAAAAAACACATCACCAACTGAGAATTAACACCACTCACTACACGGCCTAGTTAAAACACAAAAATGAAATCAGCGAAGCAAAAAACTACATAAATTTATCAAAGCAAAGTATTCACTCACAAAACGAATACATGCTACTGCTATATCACTACGCAACACTTATACACAAATGATTTGCTGTATTTCTCCCAACCAACTACAATCGAACAAATTTTAGCAAAATTTGTAAAAATCGTACACACTGTTTATCACAACTTCCACTCATAGTCTATTTTTGTCCACTCGGCTGCACAGAATAGCTCAGGTATATGCTGTGACTGCTACAGAGCTGCAGATGTACAGATTTCAATGAGAAACAAAACAAAAACCAGCACTTTAAAACTTTCACTAGCTAACATTTCTGCCAGATAAAATGACATGATATTAGAAACTCATATGCTCAAACTCACACCAATAAAGACACCATTTGCAGCATTGAAGTTGTCTAACCAACCCTGAAAACAACAAAGAATGAAAATGGTAGAAAAATGACTTTCGAATCACAGTCATAGAAAAACATCAGGACAGATCAACAGGTAACAGCAACAGACATTAAAAACAAACAAACAAGGACAGAAAGAACTCCAGGTAGAACAGTAAAACGTGCAGTGCATTATATATTGGTAAACACTAAAGGGTTAGAAGGCAAAATTCAGTTGTAATAAAATCCTGTGTTCTTTCACTAATAGTGATATATGTGCCACCAATTTTTAAGCGCGAAAGCAGCTACTGCTTTCAGTGCATCTTAGCCATCGCAATTCTGTCTTTTCGTCCGTCCGTCCATCTGTCCGTCACACAGGTGGATCAGTCAAAAACGGTGCAAGCTAGGATCATCAAATCTCCACCATCAGCTGCCCGGAAGACTCTAGTTCTAGAAACTGTAAAGGTTTTTCGTAAATTCAAAGGAATCACCCCGAACGAGGGCGCTAAATGAGAGAGGGTTGGCAAAATTTGCAATTTTTGGCCAATAGGTCGCTGTATCTCAGTAATGGTGCGAGATAGGGCCTAAGTTACTACTAATCACTAATAGGAAGTCGTACACTGGCTCTTGATTGGCGCTGAATTCAATGACCTTGAATGACCTTGAACGCCAAAATAGTGGGTTTTATGGATTTTTTGGCGATTTCAGGCTGTGACACAAGTCTATATCATTCACAAGGTGGCGCCACGGAACTATTGTTATAGCCTATTCAATCCAGATAGAGAATTTGGTATTTGCATATTAACTTAGCATGAACACCCCAATTTTCAGCTAAACTACTGAACCAGAACTGCTATAGGCTTTTGCGCATCTCGTGAGCATTAGCTCAAATTTCTTGTTACCACAAGCACACACACACACACACAATAAAAAATGTAAGCAGCGTTTACATGCCATTTTGTCACCAAGTTAGAGATGTTGCAGATACTAAATCAAAACCAACATTACGTACATATAGAACAGTATTCAGTTGGCCGTTGCTTCATGAAGCCAAATGCTGATGACTGACTATCAGCTAACAGATCACTAGATTAACTAGATTACTAAATGGTTAGAACTCAAAACACAGTGTAAGCTATGTATGCATCCATCCACAGAAAGTGTTATGGTATTTTAGTGAATATAATCCCAATTTAACTTTAAACTTTGACTTGAGAACCCAAAACCTAACTAATTCATCTTTGACGAAAAACACACCAGACACAAAAAATTTGTGAAAAATCTATCAATGAATACTAGAGACACCAGAGAAACAACATCATGGATGACTGCATGAATGCTGCAAAACAATATCACTGCACTGCCTAAATGTAGGGTTTCAGAAACAAAAAAGCCTAACTCAGTAAATTTTAATAATATTAGGGTTTGGGAGTAAATCCAAGTGATTTGAAATTTTCATGGGCTTTAAGTTATTACAATGAGTAGTAAGCATTTTTATCTACGTTTTTTTGGTACTGGCATTAAAAACTGCCGACACCTTTCAGCAGACCGGCAGCAGAGTTTTACAGTAAAATACAGATGTCTAGCTGCAATATACAAAATAAAAGTCATACAGAAACAGGTTCTTGGTAAGATCCAGCAACGATCGTGGGTCTAACGACACAGCATGGAATGTCTCCCCGATGTTCTTCAACAAGTTTCTCAGCAACAGCTTTCGTCAGTGTGTACGTGTTTGGTCGTCGGTGTTGCTTTAGAAGTTGAGGAGTCATTGTTTCTAGCTCAGCACTTGACAGTGTTCTACGGCACACAGAGTTGCTTGTTAAATACACGTATGTAGCACATGCATGCTTGCATTTCCAACTAGATCTAGTAACTTCACTACATTTACCTTACACAGTCTTAAAAAGTTGGTGCCATACACAAAATTTACTAACAAAGGAGTATGACCACCTAATCTTAAACCTCAAATACTTCCACTGCTCTTGATTCCACTAAAAATTATAAGCTTGGACTGATCAGGTCTACAGAAAGAAACTTCTTGTCAATACGGGAGCATGAATATTACAGACAAGATGCCCTTTGTGTAGAGCTGGAATTAATCAATTTTGGCAAATCGATTCGGCAGAGTGAATCGGCAGAGCGAATCGAACTGAAGCTTATTTCAATTCAACCCATCAATTTCATAAAATATTTAAGCCAAGTTCTGTTGGCGAACTCATGTTTCTGCGCGATGGTTGGCAATAACTGCATGCATGCATTTGTGTTGCACACAACTTTTCTTTTAATCTCACTTCACCAGTCACTAGTCACTACACTACGGCACCAGCTTCCGAAAGCATAACCAGTGACCTCCAGTGATGTATTCCCTTTCGTGATGTAATTTTTTTAGTTACAGCTTTCAGTTGGTTCTTCTAGGTTGATCTACCAGCGACAGTAGGTTACAGAAGTACGATATAGCATGATAGTGGAGTTCCAAATTGCAACTCTAACTTTATGAAATAGTTGAGTCATCAGTGAGCAGCGGCATCGTGTAGTAAGCGGAAAGGAAAGTTGCAATTTTCTGCTAAACACTGGACACTGAACACTTCAGTCAGAATTATATTGGAGTTCTATTAAAAGCTGCAAATTTTAACAAAAGATATTGTGAGCACCATAAATTCAAACTTCGTTTTTAATTCTTTTAAATGGAGGTTTTCGGATCCAAATTTTGCATTTTTTTTACCAACATTTTGTGACAAAAAATTTCCTGACAATTTTTCAGCAGCCAAAAATTTAGGGTGGGCAACTGCCCTCCTTTCTTTTGTCTCTTTGCCATGACACCACTGCCAGTGAATCGAATCAAATCAAAATTCTTTTGAATTGAATCGGATTTGTTGTCAACCGAATCGCCCACCTCTACCTCTGTGAAGTCCAACAACAGTGTCAAAGAACTAAAACAGCAATGTTACTAACAACGTTACTCATGTTAAATTACCGAACTGAGAACAGAGACATCAATTCTCACTGCGTCATGCTGATAAGATCGCTGGGTGATACAGGAGCATCATAGATGACCTCATCAATGTTTGTCTTGTCCACTTGTGAGTAGGCGGTCGACACGTGCACCAAAGACTGCACATAGACAATAGTCAATGCATTAATACAAATAATGTTAGCCAGAACACATACAACTACTCATAGTTAACAGCAGATAACTTCACTAGAGCTTTGGCATTTGATTGCCCGCATCACACTGACTGTGTGTCAATGTGCTGCTGAATAATATCACCTTTTGTAATTTTTGCTGTTTTCGATGTGCAAGTCCTTAAATGTTGCCGTTAACAAGTGTATAAACTAATGT
>Ga0209367_1005631_pt1 | contig 17346 bp, 10 predicted proteins | sample WorMetLIZISLAND2_FD_187412 | JGI IMG/M metagenome (GOLD analysis project Ga0209367, IMG submission 187412) | Marine gutless worms symbiont microbial communities from Max Planck institute for Marine Microbiology, Germany - Olavius geniculatus... ... | reverse complement strand
TCATTAGCCCATACCTCATTGCTTCTTTATGTAGTGAATGAACTGTCCTTTCCAACATGCTTTCATCTTCCTCGATTATGTCTATGTCATCCGCAAATCGCAGGTTGTTTATTCTTATTCCGTGTACCGATATTCCTTCTTCGCCATCTTTGACTATGTCCATGGCTCTCTCTAGATCCGCGTAATCCCCCGTAAGTAAAATTCTATATTGTCGGAAATGTAGCAGATTGTTTTCGCCAAATTAAAAGCATTTATATAGAAGACGATTTAGCCCACACTTGCAGATTTTGTTAAAACAACTAATATGCTGCAATTTAAACTTGGAAGTTTACTTTTTCACGTAAGCGTAGTTGCGCCTTGAATATTCATAATAACGAGTCAAACTAGTACAACTTTTGGCCTCATGTGCAACGTGTTTATTAAGCACCATTTTGTCAGGATAACTTGCGCTTGTTGTTCAAGGTGCGTTCAATTGTTAACCTACAATTTTGCTTAAAATTGTGCTCATGCAGTATGCATGTTTTGTTATAATAAATATTGGCTAAATATTGGTTAATATAGTCACAAATTTTAAATATTATTCACGAAGCCTAAACGCATACACAGCGGATATCGAAGGCATTGGAAGCTAAGTATCTATTGGGGGACGGCCTTTTCAGGCAAAATTGCACATACACATAATAACGGAACAAAAAGTTTAACCTTTATGAAACACAAAACACGAAAAACAACCTAAACCCAAAACTGTAGGCCTAAGAACTGCCGATTATAATTGTGAATGTATAGGCCTATAATGGTAATGGTAGTTCTAATAATCTTCCCTTTATCATCCAGACAGTCATTAATCTCAGAATGTTGTCTATTGGAGGGGAGAAGAGAGGCATTTAAGTCAGAATAACTTTGAGTTTTACGTATCACTCAAGAAAGGAAGCTACCAGTTTATCTTTTCCGCACCTGTCTTCTGTGTCCCATTTTTTTCCGTTTTTTTTCCTTGGGCTTTTTTCTTTGCATTATTTTCCTCTTATCTCTCTCATCTTATCTTATCTTATCTCTTAATCTTATCTTATCTTTTATCTCTCTGAGCTTTAGCTCAAACTGCAGAATTTGTGACATAGAATCGACACGAAGTAGCCTAGTCTGTGTGGCAAAAGTAGGCTCTATACGCTGGCGGCCCGGCGTTGCCATTACGTCAGATTCGAAAGCTGAGTCGTAGAGTGCATTAGGCCTAAATTCGACAATTAAATTAAATAGACGAGTTTCGCCGCGAAAAGTGACTTCAGTCAGCGAAGACAGCAAGCCTTAATCAATAGTTGCCGGCTGCTATGCTATAGGCTACGTGAGACACCCTGTAGACACTGCATGGGACTATCAGTCCGAATATAGCCAGCACATTCCGCCAGTGTAAGCCACCGGATATTTGAAGGAATTCGGTGTCAGTATGAACGACCTAAGTGACCAACAACCGCTTCGTGGGTTAAAAAAGCGGACAGCAAATTTTATTTTTCTAAAGACAGCTGCACATCAACAACAGATGGGATTATGAACGCTCAAAATTTCAATTTTGTCCTTGCCATCCCCAAAACGTATGATTTTTATCTTTTTGTCTTGTATATGTGAGGAAAAATTTTCGTTAACAGTAAAGATTTTGATAGGCTGAAATTTGGAGGGGGTTATTATCCCTTGCCCCCTCTCTCCCTGTCCTGTTGCCACTGATGTCTGAACACTTGATTGTTTCTGAAACCGGACGCTGCAAGCCTGCGGTACAAATTGTGAAATATGGGTCTACCTCGCGCACGTAGGCCTAACTCACCAATGCAGACACATATTTTTCGCCATCAATATCGCGGGTCTATGCTCTTAATCTAAAATAGTCTACGACATGGTGTATCTGCTGCAACGTATTTATCGTAAATATATTGCATCATTAATTTTGCGGGAACAGAAAGTAGGCCTGCCTACAATGTCAAAATTTTAAAGATTAGAAGTTGGAACGTAAAACGTATACTACGGAGACACAGTGGTACTGATTTTTTTTTATATTATTATGGTTTAAGGGTGACTGACCTTATATGTCGTTTTTCTTTTAACTGTGCATTGTACAATATATTGCACGTATTTTGCCGCACTATTTGTTTTAAACATATTTTTTACTTTTGTAATCTTTAAAAAAGAAAACACGAATACCGTATTTTACAATTTTTCCTGTTTCTTTATAAGCCTATTATGTATAACTAATTTACCAAGTAGAGTTGCCGGTGTCATCGGCATATGTTTCGTTTAAGAGACGATAATTATGACCACGCGAGTGGTTTAGACACAACGCACCTGCGACCTACTGTAGTGTATAGCCGCCGTGTTTTTTCTGCATTTCGCGAGATTTACCGTGCCAGCGAGTCGGTTGATAAAATTTTCATCGGCTGCGGACCCCACAGGGGCCGAGAGTAATATAGGCCTCGACACCTATACAACCAAGGACAGCAGCAGTAAGTTACTACAGCAGCAGAAAAAAACTGAGCGCCAGCAAAAGCGTCTGAAGTAATCCCAAGCAACATGAAAAGAGATGCATCAAGTAAGCAAAATTTACGTTAAATAAATATCGCGGTTGTGTTCGCTGTAACCACAACGAGAAGAAGTTGTTTTATGGCCAATTCACACCCACGACGCCGACGAGACTCAACGCAACGCAACGCAACTCGACGCGACGAGTTGAGTTGTGTGTTGCGTGGGCTTCGAGGGTGTGAACTGGCTATTACTCGTCGCGCGCTCCGTTTCGAACAGCGTGTAGCCTACAAAGCGACAGAACTGGACTGAACTAAAAGGTAAAGGTACGCCCCTAAAGGTAAAGGTTGTCAATTTGTATAGCGTATCGTCGCAAGCACGCCTCTAATGCGCTTTTCGTTACTGATCAGAGCCGCCGGCCGCACAGCCACCGCGTACAGCCTGCAGACACAGGCTGGCGCAGCGGCTAGGTAGGCAGCCTCAGTCAGCTGCACTTATAAGATTTCCCACCTTCCGTAACCCATATAATGTGTCACTACTCATTTAACCGACCCCGGAGGGATGGCAGGCTGAGTTAGCCATCTATCAGTCTATAGCGCAGGATAGGGAAAGTTCGCCGGCCAGGACCAACGTTCTATAACCACTATGCTACACCACTAAACTAAACTGCCAACTGACGAGTGCAGTTTAATAAGTTTATTTTATGTCAGTTCATTTCGTTAAATTTAGTCGCTGAATTTAGTGCCGTTATGTCAACGGACATGGGCGATTGTGTCTTTTTTGCTAAATTTTAGCTTGTGGGAAAATTGTCATCTTGCTGGAAAATCTTTAAAAATACAACATTTGGGGATGAAGACTGTCAATTTCCGATTTATTCGATATTTGCAAACAAAGTTCAAATTCTTACTTTTCGTGCACTCACAATGTCCTGCCTGCGTCGTAAATTTGAAGCTCGTAGCAGTTTGTCGTCGGATAATTATTGCAACTTCGTTTTGCCTCCTTCTCTCCTTCCGCTACTTTTTAACGCACGACGCCGTCGTCTGTTAAGTGTTGAACCGGAACGTATCACGTGCTACTCAAGTGGGAACGCCGGAACATCTCGCCAAAGTATAAAGTGCGGCGCAGTGTCTCGACGGAGTTGAACGGCGTTGGTGACGTCATTTGCCAACAGCAGCAGAAGCAGCAGCAGCAATAGCCAAGACATCTGCGCACTGCAGCCAGCCGCATCACCGCATTGCACTCAGTATTAGACAGCGAACGTCGTCGGTGTGAGCACTAGAGCACAGCCCTGACTAGAGTCGCCGTCGGCCAACAGCGGATATAACTTGCCAGTCGCCGGTAAGTCGCCTCGTCGCTTATTAACTGACCTGCATGTTGTGATATATGGATGGTACTAATTCTCAGCAAGTAGGCCTAGTCCTATAGCTGCGCTGAATCATTAATTTTGTTTGCAGATCTACCCTTGTTCTTTCTTCTGGTGGGGAGAAGTATCTGAAAAATTTCTAACGAAAGCACGAAACACGTGCACGCTAAGTGAGATTATTCTGGCAAAATGCAGCACACTTGCAATTATTTTGTTCACTCGATACCGAAACGCGTGCCGTATGCTCACTAATATGCTTAAGCATACTAATACCCCGTTTACACGATCAAGCAAACATCAAGTAAATGCGTTTAAAATACACGTGCACGACGTGTGCTCTAATTGCTCGATGTTTGCTCGACGTTTGCTCAATGTCTGCTCGATGTTTGCTTGATGATTGATTGATCGTGTAAACGGGGTATAATGTTTACTGCTTTCCTTTCAAATTATGTTTAGGCCTACTAGCGTTTCTCGTTGCTGTATCACGCAGTATTGATGGAAAGAGCAGGCTTTAAAAACAAGGCCGAGGGAGGCCTAAATTATGATTTGACTGTAACAAATTTTGATGCAGAGTGCTCGTCTTACCGCCGCAGAGACACGGCTTTAGCCGGTACCCACAAGCACCGTTGGGTGCTCGTAAGTACCGGCTAGGTCTAAAGCCGTCCAAGTCGACAGCCGGATCAATAGCCTGCCCAGGTAGGACCGGATATTTATCCAATTGCCGTATCAATAGTCGCTAGGTTATTGATACGGCTGCCGGAAAAATATTCTGTGCCTTCTGTATCATCATCATCATCATCAAGCGCATGCCCCGAGCTGGAGCGTAGCGGTTTCCACGAGGTGCTTCCAGTGTTCTCGATCCTGAACGTATTTCCAAACCGAGTTGAGACCAAGATTATGAGGCTGAAGATCTGCTTCCAGGGTACGTAGCCACGTGTGGCGAGGGCGTTCGGGAGGGCGCTTCCACTCTGTGGGCAGACCTCGGATTGATGTTTTGAGTGCTCTGGAGATGTCAAGTGACGCGTCCATCCTTGCCACGTGACCGAAGAGTCGAAGCCGACTTCTCTGAATCAGCTAAGACAGCTGCGGCGGTGAGCCAGCTCGAAGTCGAACCGTGGCGTTGGTTACATGATCCATGTATGGTATAGGCCTACTATACGGAGAATACGACGCAGGCAGATGTTGTCAAAAGCATCAACCTTGTTTTAAGGCTCGTGTTAGGGCCCATGTTTCAGAGCCACATAATAAGACTGGTTGGATGTAGGTACGATACAGTTGGACCTTGGTGAGGATGGAGATGCTGGAGCGCCATATTTCTCTATTCAAAAGGTTGAAACAGCTTTTGGCCAGACCAATTCGACGGAGCACTTCTGGTTCTGAGCTGCCTGAACTATGAAGCCTATGCCTATGCCTATGCTTTCTGTATAATAGCTGGAAAACTCAGGACAGCGGAATGCTAAAAACGGGCAGTCTCAGGTGCAGATGGGAAATATATGCCACCTTTCGGACTGCTGGCCAACCATTAGTGTGACCGTCTCTGGCTGGCCATTTCCGGGCACTGCCGTATTACAGAACGACCAAATGCTTAGCGCTGCACCAATCGCGAAATTCGGTACTCGAATACTCAGATACTGGCCGAAAACAAATACACTTGAAAAATGCTCAAAAATCAAAGTCACGTTTGTTCGTTAGCCAGAAAACGAAGCATACAACTTCCACAGCCTTCAGCAGTTTAACGACAGTAAAGTAAAATGTAAAGCAAAAAATGTTTTAGTTTAGAAGGTCTCCCAAAACGGGAGCTCGATAGTCAAGACTAATAAGACAACTTAGCAAAAAGCTCCATGTTTTTTATCAGCACACTGATTCTGGGTTTGTGTAGTGTTGGGCATGAGTTAACTCAAATGAGTTTCAACTCACGAGTTAACTCCTACTCATTTATTGTGAGTTGTGAGTTTAAGTTAACTCCTCCCAAAGAGTGTGAGTTATGAGTTTGATTTAATTCAATATTTGTGTGAGTTGTGAGTTTATTAGGTTTCTAAACTCAACTCACAATAAAAAAGTTGGCAGCTTATGATATTGCTAATACAGAAGTTTTTTTCATATCCCGCAGACACAGATCGGTCGTTAACAATGCTGCACATAATAATATCCATTAGTTAAGTCTGTGTTCATGCAGTATAATACAACGTTGCCATCATCAGCTGCAGTGGAAAGGCTGTTCAGTGTAGGTGGACAGATTTAAACACCAAGACGCAACACACTTTCAGACAAAAACTTTGAGAGGTTGCTGCTGTTGAAGGCGAACATGAAGTATTGCCAACAAACAGTGATTACAAGAGTATCGGCTGAACAATTCTTTGAGTGAACCTGCTTGACTGATCGATTGACTGGTTATTAGAATTTATTGCAGTTAACAGTGAATTTTGATTTGCTGGTTGACAAGTGTTTAGCAATTTTGGACAGAATTTTTATTTGCTTTACTGAGTGACTGAGTGATTGATTGATCATTTGTGCTCAACATAAGGTATAGAAGTATGTTTCGATTAATTAACTGTCTGACTGAATGATAACAAAAAACAAACTCGTATTTTTTAAGTTTTAGATTTTTTGAGTAAATTTAGTTGAGTGAATTCGTGATTAATTAACTAGGCCTAAGTAAGAAATGATTTTGTGGAACACCGAACAGTGATTGTTTGCTGATTGACTGGTTTTTACGCGCAAGAGCTAACATAGCTAAAGCGAGTATTAGCTACGGTAATGACCGTAATTCTGTTTTGATGTCTGTCTGTCTGTCTTGGTGTCTGACACGTCCCTGTACCGTCTTAAGACCTGGTGAGATAAAGACTTCGGGATTTCACCATATAATAGCCTAGAATCTCTAGTATTTCGTGACAAAATTTCAGCCGTTGAGTGAAGGGGGTCTCCACGAACGAGAAGGTGAAAGAGGGGCACACCCTTAAAAAGACGTTATTTTACAGGTATTGGCTCATTTTGCGTGTAAATGGTTGCGGATAGGCACAAACATGCTGCTTATCATAACAAGTACTGGCGACGAGCTATTTAGGAATGTCAACATCGATGACGTTGAATGATCTTGAACCTCAAAATCAGAGGATTTCGTGAATTTTTTGCTATTTCGGGCTGCGACACGCATTTCAAGAGTGAACTGCGTCAAAATGGCTGGAAATAGACCAACAGCCTGCATAAAGAATTTTTAGCACTGAATGTAGATTTTAGCAGTTTAAATCCGGACTTTCTGAGTTAAAGGAGGCCTGCACAGGCGGGTTTCAAATAACGGTACCCCTAAAAAGTGGTTATTTATCCGCCGTTGGCTTGTCTAGCATGAAAATGGTTGCAGATAGGCACAGACATGCTGCTTAAGAGCAATTTCAAGCACTGGCGACGAGCTTCTTAAAAATGTCATTATCGATGACCTTGAATGACCTTGAACCCTAAAATAGGGGGTTTTAGTGATTTTTGTTTTGATTTTTGGCTGCAAAAAAGTGAATTGCGACGAAATGGACGGAAACAGATCAAGATTACCTGCGAAAAGGAACTGCTATAGGCTCTCGCGCGTCTCATGACCATTAGCTCAGATTTCTTGGTAGCAATTTAGGACAGTCCTAAAGATAGGTAACCAAAAAAATTTAATGAGTTTGTGAGTTAATTCATTTTTTTGGTGAGTTTGATTTAACTCACTACAAAGTAGTTGAGTTGAGTTTGAATTTAAACTCATTTGGTTTGCATGATTTGAGAGTTTGATTTAATTCGTTTTCAATCTGAGTTTTCCCAACACTGGGTTTGTGGAACCACTGTCTGAACTCTGGAGTGGGATGAATGAGCGGTGCGATGAGCTCACTTTACATACGCTTGAAACATAGTGCCTACTTATTTCACTGTCGCCGACGGTCGGCAGTTTAAGCCTAGACTGTAGTTCGTTTGATCAGGCTTGAGCGCCCCCGTGGAGTTACAACCTGTTATACCATGGCAGACATTGTGCTAGAGACAGGCAGTACGAGCGCGACCGTTCACTGAAAAGTTCTTACTGTCTGCACAGCATTTTACTTTGAGTCAGCTCCCGTTGATCAGCTACGCCGAGTGTCCGTATACGTCGTACGATTGATTACACGTTAATCGATAATCGAAAGTTACTCCGTGCGAAGTATTCGAGTATTCGCGGAGCAGCACTACAGTGACGTTCGTGGCAGTAAACGTCGTTAGAGCCTTGGAGACGGCGACAAAGACTGGCACAGTCGTAATGTCGGTAGGGTGTAAAGTCCGACACGGACCGACTGAATATATTGGTTACAGCATCTGTGTAGTTTGTACGGCCCAAACAAAGGTCCGGGATATACTGGCGTTTCGTGCTGAGGCGGTGTTAGCCGCTGCTGTTTTTGTGAGTCCGAAGACTCGGGGAATTTTTTTGTCTTCGTGACCTCGTGGAAGAAGGGGAGATAATGCAATTGCGCCCCGCCAGAATTTTAGCCTTTCGAAATATTTTCTACTGTCGGAATTTTTTTTCATAAATGCAAAATTAGGTGCTCAAATTTCTTACTTTAAGGTCGGGAATTGTAGCGCAAAATTTGGGCACCCGTAATTTCCTCGATCGAAAAATTGCAACTTCCTTTCGATCGGCCCAGCCCTAATCGGTGCACGCAGCTGTGTGTCGTATCAGTGATCGATTAGGCCTACGTCCAGTCGTGTTTATCCAGCCGAGTGACGTCACATTTCCAGCTGGCTGCCTGCTTTTCCGGTAATAACATCACACGCTCCATTAGATTCACGTATAAACAAGCCTCGGGCAGTGCTGCTGCATCAGTCGTCGACGAGACGTTTTTGCCAGCGTCTTCGCTACAGGAGTTTGGTTTGCCACCACATTTGGATTCCTTGGCTTACCTGCATTAGAAAACATTTTAAAGAAATTTAACACATTTTAAATGTTTTTTACTTCGTAGCTGTTGCTATTGTTACCGTTATTGAAAATTGCATGACAGCAAACCGAATAAAGACAAAATCACCAGGAAAGCGTCAACACGTAGCTACTGGAGCCTTCCTTAACTATAACAAAGCAATCACGAACAACAGAAAACCCAGTAATCTATGGCACTTCTTAAGGCCGGGGCTATTAGTATATTCTAAAAAATTGTAAAAACTAAGGAGGTGGCTGTTATACGTAAAACATTATGTGCTTCTAGTTGCGGAGTCTGGTGAAAAGTAAGGGTGAGACATTTTTCGATAAATTAAAAACAACAGTGACACGCTAAATAGTCCCCATAAGAACGAAAATTTTTTAAAATGCTACAAAACAGCATACTAGTTGCAAACGGCTTTTTTGCAAAACTTTAAAAGCAAAGTGAAGAACTGAACTAATATTTTTAAGGGGCCGATAAAAATTTTAAGAACAGACGTTTCTCGGGGTCAGACGGCATCCGAAAACACCGAATTTTTACGCCTTTATCGCAGTGTGTGTTGGACACACTGACACTTTAGGCTTTCTTCCTTGATGCAGATGGGACTTTATAACCGGCGGCGGCTTAGTGCATTGTCTTGTCCAGTTCCTGTAGCCATAACTAAAGTCCATTCGACGCAGCGGCCTTAGATGCCGCACCGGTGGCTTAGCCGTTGATCTACGCCAGTTTTAATCATGGATAATCTTTCCCCTGCGTTCTCCGCCACGTATTTATTACCGTTACGTTCGCTAGGTGGTAGCACCGTTCTCGGCGGAGGTTTGAGAGCTCCGGTCGCTTCCGTAGTTCACTCTGGCATTTTATGGAGTCGCTGAGAATCTTTTTCCTGCGTTCTGCGTCATGTTTCCGCTAGCGCGACATATTTATTGCTGTTAATCCGGCGTCGTAATATTTTATCCGAGCGTTGCCGTCGACGTCATTAAATCCTCTTCAGAGATGATCGTCGTCCCCCTGGCGACTCGGCGCCGTATTATTGTAAATCCTCACGTTCCGTATACTAGATCCGGCGAAGAAGGCCGTGTGCAGTGCTCGATTATTGCAGAGAAAAAATTCCACGATCGGATTCGTGCATCGTACTTACCTTTCGTGAATTTCCGCCCACTTAAGGCGCGTACACAGCGACAGATATGCACCGGACTGAACTGAACTGAGCTGAAATATGTCAGTACTGTTCAGTTCATTTCGGTTTAGCTTTTTTATGGCCAGGATATTTATCCGGCAGCCGTATCAATAGCCGCTATGCTATAGATACGGCAATCGAATAAATATCCTGTCCTACCCGGGCCGGCTGTTTATCTGGCTGCCGACTTAGACGGTACGACCCGTCTTACCATTAGTTTTGGTGTGCATTATTGACATAAATCTCTGACCATAGCCCTAACCCGAACCTTAAACCTTAAACCCTACATTGTATATTAACGTTAATTATGGTCATTACATGTAACGCAATTACGCCGAGCGACATTGGCGAGTGCGATTGAGTTTTTCGTTTTTGTTCATTGCCAGCTGCCGGACGAATAGTCACCGCGTTAGTGCATTTCTGTTGCTTGGTAAGCTGCAAGCTGTCTAAGTAGGTTTAGATTAGAGAGGAGACATTTTGCTTCTTTATCCGGTTGGTATTGAGAAAATTGACGCAATTGTTGCGCTGCGCTTGCCATTACATTAGCGCAATCGGCTGGCCGCGAGATTGGGATTGCTTGCTGCAGTGCAACCCGTCATGCTTTGCTATTTGCTGATTGTGTCACTAAGAGTGTGACAACCGTGGGGCTATCATCGCACGGGAAATGTAAAATCCGGGGACTTACGTTGATGCTGGCGGAAAGTGATGGACGTTGTTGAGGAATTAAATCTGGTTGTCGGGGCGGTGCGAATTATTCAAATCACGCCAGTGACTGAAAACATTTATTTTGTGTGTGGTGGCATGTATGCATGCTGCACCTCTCCGGGTCTAAATATTTACTCATCCCCGCAGTGTTCGTGCTGGCGGCATTACAGCCTATCTCAGTCCGTCTCTGTCACTCAGGGTCGCACGACGCAATCTATCCATCCATGTGTACCACCGACCACAGCGCTCATCATGCTGCGCCGTATATCAGCGCATCGCGATGACGTCACCGACCGGTTGCCATGGTTACTGCAACAGCAACATCAGCAGCACTGAACAAACTGCGACAGAATGCTTTTCGATGCTACGTCACTATACCGCGAAATTGCAGCTGTAGTTCATGCGAGTTTTAGTAGAGTTTTAGTTCTAGTCTTACACGTATGACCCCCCTCCCAGAGGCTTAACTTAAGAGTACAATGGGTAAAGATTGATATAATGTAGACAGAGCAATGTTGCTAATGTATTCTGTAGCCCACATGACATGTAACATGTTTTTAGGATGACGTAATCAGAGGATTATGAGCAACACTTCGTCGAAATGTAGTGATTGCTGATCCGCATTAGCAACTCACTTCAACAGATCTTTACCATTGTCCGGATTATCAATATTGACAGCCGATCGGCCATGTTTTCTGTGTCCTGCGGTCAAAAACTAACGCCCGCTGACGTCATGGGCCAGGTGATGATGTCATTGGCGTTGCTAAGCCTGATTGGCCAGTGTCGCGCCGAGGCTAACAGGTGCGCCGGTGGCGTCTGCGGTAGCCATGACAACCAGGCGATGACGCAGAACGACCAGCCAATCAGCGACGCGCAGGTAAGATCATTGCGACTATCTTTCTACCTTGGAGTTTTCAGTTTACTCCGCATTATTTCCTAGCAATATTAAATTATGGATAATTGCGACAGACAGACAGACGACAGACAGACAGACAGACTCACGCTACGGAAAATGTGTGCCAATAGGCGGAATCTCTCGCTGCAAGAAAAGATGCCGCCTAAAAGTGAAGATAAAAAAGCAACGTTAAGACAGCGGCCCTACTGGGGATGCATGTAGCATTTCGCCGACGTGCTCATGGGTGGTTATTGCCTAGAACTTGTCTACGGTACGATATAAATTTGGTGCACGCGGTGTTTTTCACTTAACTGTACCTGAAAATGAAATGGAAAAATAACGGAAAAATAAACACGAATCGAATTGCTTGAATTGTATGTATTATTATCGTATAGCTTTTACAGAGTCGACAGAAAACTAACAATGAAAACACGAGATTAAAAAAAACAGTAAAATACGTTTAGCTAAAAACGCCGTGAATGAAGATGGGCATTCATTGTGTTATTTTTTATAAATAAGTTTTGTTAGAAGTCTCCGTATGTCGTGTGCTCGGTGAGCTAACATTTTTTTCTAGCGGAGTTCTTGCTCGGACTTTCGTTTTTCTCAATCGGATTCAGCATGCACGCCGATCCGATCGATGGCGTAACTGAACTGTCGCAATGCTGCCGTCGTTAGAGCGTTTTATGGATATTTTCCCGGAACGCAGACGGCGCGTCGGTTGCCACTGGCAACCGCAACGACGACAAAAAATCGAATCGAATCCAATCACGTACGACAACATGAAAACACCAACCATGCTAGGACTGGCTCATACGACTACCGACTGTATGCGCAGAAAGATTCCCCGCGAGTGCCTTTTCCCTTCCCCACTCTCTCCCTCCATCCCTTTACCTCTCCACGTTCCCTCTCATCTTGTTATGTGTTCATATTCGCCGACAATCCAATAAGCCTTCCGAGCTGGCATCGTAACGACTTAGGCTCTAGTGCTAGCACCACGCTGATCACTGGCGAAATGCAATCTGCCGGCCGGCCGCAAAGATTACGTCGCCGAGACGATTCGTCCGCAAAAAGAACCGCTGCTATTCGATCCAGTCGGGTTAGCTAGAAGTTAGCGCCGATCGCGACATGAAAAGAGAAACATCGCGCTAGACTTTTACACGTTTCGTTCTGCAATGATCTTGACGGCTGATATGCGCAGTTTTGTCTAGTGGGTGGTCCCGTAAAAATTCCAACAGTGACTCCGTATATTCACCGAACATTAATATGTTGTCGATTTTCAGAATTCTTTCTCCGGCGTGATCTGCAGTAAGGTTGCAATAACCTGATTGTTAAAACACCGCTATAACATACACCTAAAACACGTGTCTATACTAATTCGTGCAACAACATTTTAATGGCGTTAAAATTTCGTGTCTGCCAATAAACGAATAATTTGACAACCGGTCAACGTTTGACAAAGCTATTGCAAAAGCGAGCTTGGTTATTTTTTTGAACCACTGCATACCGGTAGGCCTATAATAGTCTGAATTTCACGAAAGAAATATGAAACGCTATCGAAAACGAAGGCATTTCTAAAAATACAAATGCTTTTAAAAAAGTGATTCACGGAGCAAACAGTAAAGATTTCGAGATGCTATAGCTTGCGTTGCTTTGAGTGACACAGGGTTAGCGTGAGACGGACGGACGGACAGACAGACGTTCGCGTCATAGCAATAGCGCAATGCTGCAATGAATAATTTCGCCTACCGACGTTTTAAACTGCTGTCTCACTCCTGAGCTATATACGAATACCTTATGACATAATGGCGCTACAATTCTGACGCCGCACAGACAGTAATAGCCTATTTTTGATTAATGACGAAAATAGACGGATGTTTTGGGGCCAGAAGTCTTCCACGAAAAGTCGTAACGTTCTCGCCTCGGGTATTATTAGCTATGCATGAGACGACGACTGTAAAACGCAGCTTAGCCACGTGACGAAATTCCCGCCCGACAGTGAGTGTGCGCAGAACGCGAAGGTCCCAGTCGCAGAGGTGCCGAAAGCTGCAATTTTGTTCGGTGCTGCAATTAGACGAGCTGTTAGTTGTCATTAGGAATATAGGAAGACAAACGTCTTCAAGCGGGAGAGGCATACGACGTAGGTTTTCATAAAGAGCTATAGTCACACCATCTTTAACCTTTAACCTTTAAGCATTACATAACATTGGCGTGCCGTGTCAAATCTGATTTTTGTTTACCTCTTAACGAAATATGAGGCGAACGCCACTGATTTCCGCCCCCCCCCTCATTGTTCCCTAGAAATAAACATTTAGCCTACGCTCCAAATAGGTACGGCACCGTTTATCTTTCACTTACAAAATACGCTTACCTTTATGGTCCGCCGTAGCCCCTTCGGAGCGTTGTAACATTTCTTAGAAGATTTTGATGACAGGCAATACATGTATTGCGCTTTGTACTTGTAGGGCCATTTTTTGCCGGGCCCCGCCGCTACTGCAAATTTCCCGCACCTTGTGTCCCAACGCCAAAACACAGTGGCGACGCATCATTCCGGCACAGAATGGATTGCAAATCACGGCGATGATACAACCGCGCGTTCTGTGCGTGCGTGTTCGGGGGTCTAATAGTTGGTTGCTGATCAGTGATGCACGCTGCGTGCAACTGTCATCTTCGGTCGGTCCAAGAAAACATCGCGAAGCAACAGAGATGTATCTAGTCGGGCAGCAGTGTCGCCGTGTCCAAAAATGACAAAACTATTCGTTGTGCAAAAAGCATTTTGCACCACAGGTTTTTGACCCTGATCTACTGATTAACATATTAGTACTAACAAATAAGTTATCAATCTTTCTTCGTATTTTATTATGCTTCTTGTGAACAACAGTTGTTTATTACCACATTTTATTACGCTTTTATTACGTTCTGCTTTATTACGCAAATATTAAATGATTGTTAATCGAAAAAAATAATTAGATTTTGCATAACTTACCATCGACAAATCTATTACAACAATTAATATATTCCTGATAGCTTTTTTGCACCTTTTGCCTTCTAAATACCATTTCTGGTTACCTATTTCTTGACGTGCGGAGCTCCCATTTAAGCCATATAAATTGCTTTTCTTTCATACATTTCTATCCCGCAGGCCTCCAATATTTCGCTAGCCTGAAGCCATATAGTCGTGCTGCAGCAGCTGCAGAAGCAGCGTGCGTAGGAGATTTATCAGTGACGTCATCGGTATCACTATCACTCATCAGTCATCACTGCCGCATCATCTTATCATCATCATCATTCTCGATCATTATTCACTGGCCACCGGCTGCAGATCGATAACGCTTTGTTCTTCCAAGCAGCGATTAGACACTGTTCGGCAAAAATGCGCGGACTCTCACGAAAAATTTTCTGTTCATGAAATAAATAAACAAATGACGTTGTATAAAAACTTAAATTTCATAATACGGCGTACAGAGTCCCCTTCATGTCTTTGAGAATGTCGTGTAGCTCAAAGTAAACTTTTGAATGTCGCAACATGCCATAAAGAGACTTCCATGGTGGCAAAGGCTAGAAAAAAAGAAAAATGATGTCCCGCTGTTGTCCGGTATTCTCCAGCCTGGGGACTCTTTATTGTGGGGCTTTGATTCGGTTTAGGGTTGCCAAACATGCTTTAGAAATCCGCCTTCAACAGTAGAGATTAAAAAATATATTCAGAACTACACAAAGACCGACACCTAAAGTGCCTAAAATCAAGGTTTGAAGCATATCGGGCGTGTGATTTCAAGGAAGGGGCGGCGAGTGCTCTCAGCACCAGGGGAACCCTGGCCGTAAACGCAGTTATGGCTTTGAAGAGCAGAGAAAGCGCTTCTGCATGGCGCGAAAAATTTCGTCTAACTTCATTCCTCAATTCACTCCACTTCCTATCTTGATGCCATGCACAATGTTTTTTTTTATCGAAAACCAAGTTGCAGACGCTTTAGACGTGGTTATGCGTGAAATAAGCGTAAAACACTTTTCGCAACTATTTAGCAAATGGCTCGCGATAAGGTTTCTAGAAAACGTTCTGTCTTCGTTTCCCTCGTAACCACGCAGCCTAAAACTATTGCTGTTATAACAAAAAATGGTCAAATAACGTCGACAGCAGCTAATTTGCATGCGGCTGATAATACTGGGGACTACAGCCAGAGGCAGCAGGGCAAAGAAAGCATCATCAGGTCGATCTATGCGTCTATGCGCGGAGCCATGGCGATTGACCGGAAGCCAGTTCGAGCCTTCGAGGCCGGGCCGCCAAACTCCCGACAGAGAAAAAGGATCACTGACGGATATTATATGATAGTTCTCGGTCGCTTCTATATTTCGGAATTTCGGTCGGTTCGGAATTTGGAACTCCTTAACTCTTCAAATTCGTCAATGTCAAACCTTGGCTACATTCAGATGTCACTTAAAGACCCACTACTTTCAGTCAGCCTTTTCTGCCACCTAGCGTCCATCATCCTATGCGCCCTGATTCTTTCTGAGATTATGGCGCTTTGTAAATCATTTACTTACTTACTTACTTACTATATAAAGTATCTAAGTGACCAAGAACGTTTATAGGCTACCGTATAAACCTTGGAGCAAAAGCTGCGTCATAAATGTTTCGAACTAGGGAAGGTTAACAGTCATTAGCGGGGGAAATTTGTTATAATTTAGGATATAAATTATTTCAGTTTTTTTTCAAGCTTGCTAACAACTGTGTTTTGCCCAGAATGTCTCAGAATTGACAGCGGATGGGGTTTCGCTTTGTAGACATCGTTACTCATTAGGTTATCCACTGACCTCCTGGCTATTGGAAAAAAGGCCGCTGAAAGTAGCGGTTAAGGGGAAAATGCTAGGAAAGGGAAAGTGAAGCCGAAAAGGAAAGAAAAAAGTGTGGTTGAGAGACTTGAGCTAATGGCTCCAGAGGGGGTGGAATTAAACCCGTCCACTGTATGTGACAATATTTAAGTCAGCACAAATCCTGACCACGGTTGACCATGCTGCTCACATTAGCTATAGGCAAGCTTTGGCTTGATGAGCGCTCGATGAGCCGGCGTTTGCGCAAGTTTGTACCACCACAGAGGCATTTTAATTTAACCGGGATTTTCTTTTTTAACAGGTGTATATTTAAGTCAATTTATTCCATGACTGCAGACAGTGTATGAAACAGGTGCAAGAGTGCGAGCCTGGATAATAGGCCTATTTGAGCGACATTGTAGGCCTACGCTAGTTCATGTAGGCCTATGTTTGCGTCGTTATATTACCCGTGTTGTTTTGCTTGTTTACTGTCTTGTTCTACAGTGATCCACTTTTAGGCCTATTACGTGTTTACTAAACCAGACGGCTAGTAAATAAGTCAAAAGCTTACAAAAATAGCACGTACGGTGACACGCGGAAAAGCATCGAGTGGACGTCAGTTTGCGGGTAGCTGATCACAGCAGGGTTGTTGTCTCGGTCGAGACGTCTTGGTCTCGAGACGTACTGACGTCTCGTCTCGGTCTCGTCTCTGGTCTCGAGCCATTGCGTCTCGTCGAGACGTTTCGTGCAAGCGCGCGCCGTGCATACTGTAGCTGCAGTTAGAGCGATACTAACCAGCGTGACATTATTTTGTGGCTTAGACATATTAGTATACAGTGTTTTTACTCTTTCATTTACTTTTTTTTATCATAAAGTAGAATTATGTCATGCCAGTCTTTTTTCGTCATAAAATGACCTAGTCGCAATGAAGATAAAGTGTATGATGTCAGAATGAATACTATCAGCCAAAATGTAGACGACGTATAAGGCTATAATC
>Ga0209367_1005630_pt1 | contig 17348 bp, 10 predicted proteins | sample WorMetLIZISLAND2_FD_187412 | JGI IMG/M metagenome (GOLD analysis project Ga0209367, IMG submission 187412) | Marine gutless worms symbiont microbial communities from Max Planck institute for Marine Microbiology, Germany - Olavius geniculatus... ... | reverse complement strand
GGGTCAGCTATATACTGTATACATACGATTTACATCACAATTTTGTTCGCTTTCCGACCGTCGAAAAGTTCAACCCCCAGCTAATTTTTCACAATTAAAACACTGGAAATTTCCAGGATTAAACGTAAATTTTAGCACTTTTAATTGCGGCCCCTAGGTTCGAGGAGTCCTCCATACAAACAGGGGAATTGAAATGTAGGTACCCCTTGAAAACGCGCGATTTCTGCCACAATTCATTAATTTCGCACAAAACGGTTGCATATAGACACAGATTTGCTCCTTGCTGCTGACGAGCTTTACATGGTAACCTTGAACAACCTTAAAATCTAAAAAGTAGGTTTTAGTGATTTTTTCACGATTTTGCGCTGCAACGCTTAATTTAGCAGAGTATTGCATCGAAACTACTGGAGACAGACCAAAACAACTTGCGTTTGAAATTATTTTTAGCATAAAATGTAATTTTAACCATGTGAGTTTTGATTTAATATTCAACGAGTTCTCCATAAGGACTGCGGGGCACGAAATTTGAGTACCTTCAAAAATACATTCTTGTTTTGTTGAACAATGCACTCTCGAGGTCGTAGCAAATATGCTGTCGCGCGTCACGTGGGCATTGCTCAGATTACTTGTTTCTTCTAGTGTACGACTATGTCTTTCTCTGTCTCGCACCGTTTCTGTTTCTCAGAAGCTCACACTGCATGTCTTTTGTTTACACGTAACGGTTGAACAGAATGATAATCAACAACTGGCTGCAAGTCTGTTGATGCGATGCACATGACAAATAAAAAAACTTAAGTAAAGTAGTTTCTTAACATTGGTCTTATCGCTATGGAAAATCTTCTCAGATGTGGGCCTGTTGCAAAAAAAGATGCGGAATAACTCGCCTATTGTGATAACACAACTACTTTTAGCCTAAATAAAAAGCAGAAAAAAACTAAAAAAAATCTATCCAGATAGAAGTAGAAAGCCAAAACCTATAGTAAACTCAGCATCAAGAACTGTGTAGTCGCAAAGCAAAGATGTTAGACGAGCCACTGGAAAAAAATTGCGCTCTGAAAATGCAACTCAGAAACATTCTACTGGTAATAAAACGAGACTTGAGCAAAACATATCGCTACATCAGTGACAACGCAGAGATAAAACTGAAAACGATGTTTCAACAAGTTGACTGAAGCCAGCTTAGACGTGACGGCAGCCAGTTAGCAACCTAGCTGTTTCATCCTTGTTATCCAGTGATGTTAATCCTTGACTTTGGCCTTAAGGCCAAATGCAGTGGCCTTAGCCTTAGAGATTTGACCTTGGCTAAAAAATCAAGGCCACCGCCAAAGTCTCGTGAATCGGACTACAAAATTCACCATCGTTTCCCCATCCGGCCAAATCGCGCTAAAATGAGCGACACTTTGCTTAAATCACTGATCTTCCTCAAATGCATTGTAGCACTGTGAATTAGGGAGAAAGACCCCCAGTGCTTCTAGCACTGTATTCGAACTGGTGGAACTGGTTTAACTAGCTTATGTTGCAGTACTGTAAAAACAGGCGTTTTTGCTTCATTTTTTAAAATGGAATTTGTATCTGACAAAACTGTTTTTCGATACTTCATCTTTTACATGAAATTTGTAGCTGACAAAATGTTTTTCGACTTTCAGTGACTGGGTAATTTATAATAACTTTCAAACTAGTAGCACTGTTTTGACTGTCAGTAACTGGATAGTTCTACTCATTTCTGCATATTATGTTGTCAATCATGAGTGATGCAGCTGATGCTATTAAATTCTATAAGTTGCGTACTGGCTGAGTACTGGCTATCTGGCTGGCTGAGTACTTGAGAAACAGGATTTCATTACCTTATCTTTTATCGTAAGCCTATGGATTATGGAATGGCTTTGGCCTTCGGACCGTGGCCTTCATAGTGCTTGGCCTTGGTCAGCTGGCCTTGGCCTTTAGTGGTATGGCCTTGTTAACATCACTGTTGTTATCCTACCACATGCTGCAATGCAGCGAGATATGAGAAAACAAGAAGCCCAGCTGTCGCCAGGGTGGGGCCGACCGTACTGGTTGTCACCGACCTAGAAGGTCATCCAAGGTCGATGATTTTTATGTTATCTGAAAGGGCATATGCCACTTCCTATTAGTGATTAATAGTAACCTTGGCCCTATCTCGCAACGTTTCCGAGATACAGCCACTTATAGCTTGAAACATTCTATTCCACAGTGCTTCAAGGTCATCCAAGGTCATCGATTTGTCATTTAAAATTTAAGAAATCTTTTATTCCGTACTCTGTAAATAATTATCAGCATGCCGCGATTTTATCTAGCGTTTTTATTTTACCATCTTTAACTATATTTTATCCGACATTATATGTGACAATTTGTGTGACTAATTTTAGTACTGTATTGCATTGTAAGTATTGATGCAATCCAGCCTTCGGCTGAAATACTATTAAACGTTCATTCATTCATTCACAAAAGTCACTATGCGACTTTCTAAAAGTGATCAATAGCAACCTAGGCCCTATCTTGCACCGTTTAGCCACAATACATCTGTGACAGACAGACAGACAGACGACAACAGTGACAAAGGGCCGACCTTAAGCTTATAGCTTATTTGGTTGGCCCAAAAGCTATTATTAAAACTGCCCATGAACGTTCGCAATGGAAGAAGAGTACAGAAAAGCGAAACTCAAGTGGTTGATATATTTGCCCAACATCGGTTGTATTGTGTGTAGCAAATCTGGTCTTGGTCACACATCTTAGTATCATATCAGGAATCACAATAACGCCGATCTCACAAGTCACAACATGTCCGTATCACAATCAGCAAACGGTGAACAAACGTGCAAAGACGACAACCAAGTGAGTGCGCAGTGCGCTGGAGTTGCACATGTGTGTCCTGCTTGACACGGGTAAACTATCACGGGAAAACAGACAAAACAAGACAATAAACTGGCACAAAGTATGAAAACTAGAGCTGTCGAATTAGCCTGTTAACGCATTTAAGAATTAACGCGCATTAAAAAATTAACACATATACGTAAATTTACTTATTTTCGTGAAGTAAGAGTTCCAATATTCCACTGAACTACATTTATTTGCCAATCAAATGACATTCAAATAATTAAAAATTGTTTTGTTGCCATTCCATCACTACTGTCACGGTCCGGTGACACCTGTGGGTGACACAGGCACAATTGTGCCTTTTCGTGAACTTCATTGCCGTCATCCTTTCGATGTAGTCCACCTACAATATCAGCAATATTAAAGATGCGTTATTAACGTGTTAATGTATGCGTAAATAATTAACGCAATGTGCTAACACGTTAAAAAAATTAATGCTTCGACAGCTCTAATGAAAACCATGCAAAATGCACAAATAACCCAAAGATAAACTAAACGTAAACCAGCAGCGCCTAGTACGCATCTAACAACAAATGATATCCCACATTTGGCGGGTGTTTCATAACGCTGTGCGACATACAAATTTATTTGCAAACATTTACTTGCTCATGAAAATTATGTGTGTGATCATATCTGCATAACTGCAGCACACAGCACAAACAGTTTTGGTTAGAGCTGTCAAATTAACGCGTTAATGTATTAATAAATTAACGTGCATTTAAAAATTTACGCACGTTGAAAAAATTAACACTCATGAGTAAGGTTATTTAATTTACTAAATTCCGTGAAGCAAAAGTTCCAATATTCGGTTAAACTGCACTTTTTTGACAATCGAGTGAATTTAAGTAACTAAACTTTGCCGTTCCATCACTACTGTAAATAAATATTATTTAGATGACAGGCTAATAGATTCTACGCTAGCGGTGACGTCAGTTATTGTTGCTTTTCAACTTTCTATATTCTAGAAGCAGTGCCCCCCAAACGTTGCGAAGCCCAGGGTAACTTCCCCCTACTCTCCCATTCGACAGGCCTGGGTGCGTTAATAACGCGTTAATTAATGCATTAAAAAATTAAATGCTTCAACTGCTCTAGTTATGGTATATCTTTTTTGTGCACATGCTGGCTATCTGCCTGTTTCAGCAAATGTTATGCAAACAGTATTTGCCTGCAGAATACATGAAGCACTGACAAAACAAGCCACCTCGATACGGTTACAGAAATGCCACAACACAACATCCGGTTACCAACAACAAAGATATGGTGAGCTACCAACCTAATATATGGAGACACTAAGATAGTATGCATACAGATCACACATCACTACAATTATACCGGGTGGCGCTAAAAAAACGTCCCAAACTGCGTAGCTATAACGGTGCATATACTTTATGGAGATAAATTTACTTTTGCGCATTTGTAGATCGGTATGTCCTCTTACTTACTTATAAATTTCAGTGACATCATCAATGACGCCATAAAATGCCGCTTAATGACGCAAGGCGAGTTAAAAATTGAATTATGTAAAGACAGCATTCCATCAGACCACATCAATTGACGCAACTCAATTTTCTTCAACACAACACACCAGATTTCGTCCGCTCTCAAGAATGGACACTGCATTCGACAGATTTGAATCTGCTACATTATTCAGTTCGGAATGTTCTGCAATAACTTGTCTATGAAGAAAGACGTGAACCGTTTGCGAGCCTCAAAAATCTTCTGAATGTTATCAGACAAATGGCATGATGTCGACATGAGACAGTCAAAATCCGAAAAGCCAGATTGTAGTGGAAATGGCGTTTAACAGCAGTGGCAAAGCAGAATGGAGGACTTATTCAGCACATGTTCTGCTGATCATTTGATGATTAGACCTACTGTGATGTTCTAGTGTAGCCTGCATACGAGTGGCAAAGAAAATGACGAATCGCTTGCAAAATTGCTTTATGGCGAGCAATGCAATTTTGTTTGTACCACAGCCAATACAAAGTGTTTTAGGCGAAAATTACTAGACGTATTCAAAGATGTTTGGTCATTACATATATGCTTTTGTGCTGATTCATTTCGACCATTTGGCTGAATATGGAATGCAATGTTTGGGACGTTTTTTTGCGCCACCCTCAATTACTGTCGTTGTTACAATGCATTATGCTATAGAGCTGGCCTGCAAACGATACAACGGTGAGATTACTAGCACAACTTCACATCACTATACAACAATCAGATTCACGTACGTCATCTATTGCAATGTCTACCAACCAAAACAGGCTGCAAAATAACTAGGCGCTGGAAAACAGCTACGGGAACTGTGTACAAGAAATTAATGCACACGTGCGCGGATATACGATACAACTGTGCCAACAAGAATAAAATCACTCAGTACAAATGACGTTAGCAAACAATCGTGTGGCGACGGATGACGAGATGATATGCGTCAACATCACCGAGTAGTTATAGAAAAGTGTCGGGCCGCTAAACACCAAACACAAAACAAATGGTTGACGTCAAAATACTCTTACATGCATGGAGTTACCAATGGGTCAGCCAGTTTTTGTCAAACGGAACGTGCAAAATTCCACCTCAGCACAAAAGTCCCGCACGATAAATGTTTAGTAAAAGTGAATAAAAAATAAAAAACCGGACCGCAAAAATACTGCACGCACAACTACAGGGACTGATAAATTATACCGGCTAAAATACGGGGCACGCAGAATTAATCTACAAATATAGGACCGCAACGTAGAAAACTATTGTCTGAAAGCATGGCAAATTGTACAAAACATCGGTCAAACAACGCCTATCTCTACACGAACACTACTTCAACTATGTCCTGTAAACTGACGCCTATGCAACCATCGAGCAATATTGCAAAGCAGCATTGGCATGCTTATGAGTAACTAATGAAATCATGTGTCACAAAGTTGCATCTTTGTTGTTAGAAAATCAATGAATTACGTGATTTGACACAATTTTCTTCTGTTAAATCCAGCTGAAATATAACGCAAAATTGATCCATTTTGAGGTTTAACAATAAATATAGCTGTCAAATAAATGCATTAAAAAATTAACACGCGTTAAAAAAATTAACGCACATGCGTAAATTTATTTAATTTACAAAATTCTGCAAAGCAGAAGTTGCAATACTTCACTAAACTGCGGTTATTTGACAATCAAATGAATTCAAGTAACTAAACTGTAGTTACCGTTCAATCACTACTGTAAATAAATATTATTTAGATGACAAACTAATAAATTTCCATGCTAGCAATAATGTCAGTTATTGTTGAAAAAATGTGTTTCTATTTGCTTTCTAACTTTCTGTATTGTACAGGCGGGGCCTCCCAAACGTCGCGGGGGCTGGGGTAACTTCCCCCCTACTCTCCGTCTTGACGGGCCTGCGTGTGCTAATGATGCATTAATCAATGCGTTAAAAAAATCAATGCAGGGCGTTAATGCATTTAAAAAATTAACGTTATGACAGCTCTAATAATGAAAAAAATTTCATGCTGTGTAATGTCAGTCACACTGCCCAAAAAATGTCGGTGGTGCTATGCGTGTATTTTGATAAAATTTTATTCCGGCAAATCCAGCTGCAATACAGCACCCAATTGCAAAGTCAAATAATAAAAATTTTCTGGGAAGGGGGCTAAAAGGAGCCCTAACTCCCCCTCCAAACCAGTCAGCTGGCCTGCACCCCAATCTCTTAGCACTGAACTTTGGTGCCTCAGCAAATGCGCTTAACCTGTCCATTTTACCACCTCCTCTTAAAATAAAGCCCAGCTATGTGTTTTGTGTCTGCCACAGGCCACTAGAAACCTGCAGCAAATTTGCCGCTAGCAAGCTAGATCATCAAGATTATTCATCTGCAAAATATTGCAATATTAAACAGTTTTTCAAAGAACAAAATGGCTATAAGGCATACTTTTGAGGGAGGCTACTGGGGAAAAGACGAACAATAAAGCGATGCTACAAAATATCGGATAATCTAACACAAAATGGCTCATACGAAGCGAAGAAATGAAAGGCAAAGTCCAAGAGATTCTGCAGAAAGGTTCCTTAAACCTTCACACGTAAAACCTCAACCAGCACAAATTAACAGTTACACTGTAGTCATATTTCTCAACACCTAAACACGAATTCTGTTTAAACTGTCCCAGGATGATGCCCGTCTGGCCCTGCATCCACAAAACGTGTGGAATAACGCAAAAAACCTTCCTGCGTAATTCGATAATGATAATAATATCTGGCGCAAGTCTGCACAAAAGCTATCTCGAGCATTCACGCAACAAAGATATGCTATGCAGTTTTTCTTGTCTTACGGCAAACACGCTACTGAGGCCTATATATCATGGAGTTGGCAACGGGAGCTATCTAAGATGACCACAAATAATACTGGGCAGTGGGCATACAATAACAGCTGATATGGACTGAATGTCACTGGAGCCTAAACTAACACGACCATCCCTATCACACCCTGTACAGTATCTACGTGAAATCAAGCAGTTGTCCAGCATACTAACTTGACTCACAACATAACAACATGCATGCACCCCGCTACAGCATCTGACAGAAACAACGGCTACAAATGTAATATACAACATTGTACTGCTGAACAATGTCCAAACATTCTCTGCAAACTAACCTCTGGTATGTATTTACAATCAAGCAAATGATGAACAATGAAAGATATCTGCAAATTAAATGAACATACATATTATACGGTCAGAAACGGAAAAAAAACTAAAGAACTACAACAGAATATCTGCAATTACACTGTAATTTGAAGTATGATTAAACTAAATTACTAACTGACAAAAATATTCAGTTAATCGTTTAAAAATACCATTTACAAGATACTTTTCTTAAATAAAAGTACCCGGTAAGCAAATTGATTGCCGAAGACAAGATGCCCAATATGGTCCACTACTGAGACAAGAAAGAGTCAACTCGTTATCTTTACATTCGGCTGCAGTTGACTCACAGGCCAAGTGTTTTGGTCTAGCAATGAATGTGCTAATAATAGCCGCATAGCAATTAATAACCAAGAAAGTAGAAAAAGTAAGACTCAAACATAAATGCCATTAAAAGCCACATAAATATGAACAATACATTAATCAATTAACCTTCCATTATGACTAACGCAATTTAGTGACACTGTTTCTTACCAAACATGTAACATTTTTGTGACAAAATTGTAACAAAACACTTGCCAACACATGAAAAAAACATTAAATGCCATAAAACCATGCACAATGCTATACCATAAAACAATGCTACAATGGTACAAAATAAATTTAAAGCAATTCTTCACAATGTACAGTACACATATTCTCTTCAGGTAATAGGAGATAAACTGAACAAGCTCAGAGAGCCAACTGTGTGGGTATCATTTCATGACAACAACGTCAGAGAAGACTCGGCACGAACTTACAATGTTGAACGGTGACAAAACCAACTTCAGTCTGTCCTACAGTACACGATGTCACAAGGTTACAAGCCCACGGTTAATGGCCACAACAGAACACAAGGAGGCAAAACAATGGATTTGGTCCACTATTCCGAAGGTCCACTATTCCAAAAGTCCATTATTTATTTAACCCCAGCCCTAACCCTAGCACTGTAGCGTGTATCTGCACAATGGACCTTCGAAATAGTGGGCCTTCAGAACAGTGGGCCGGTACCGAACAATGTGGAGTCCAATCAGTCGATTCTGATGCTCAACTCAACTTCTTCCTATCATTGTTATCATAGTCTGTCATGGACGTCATGCTGTTACTGAGTGACATCGGGCCGTTGTACGAAACCGAGTGTCCAGCGTCATTGCCAGTGCCGTAGTAGACAGATGAGTGGTGGCCATCTGTGGAGCTGTCTAGCAGACACCACGAAGTTTTGCCAAACTCATGAACAGCTGTGAAGTGAAACAGAATGTTCGCAATGGCAATCACGTACTCACATGCTGAGAATATTGTGAACGCTGCAAGAACACCGAACAACACACAATTCTCATCATATCCAAAAACCATCAAACTCCCTCCACAACAATAATACACACAGCGTCTCAGAAAACGTCCTAGTTTGTCCCTGTCCATATGTTCTGTGGGATGGGAAATGAGTAGTAGCTTATGGGCTATGGGGTGAAGACCTAGTGTGGCTGATTGGGGGAGGAGTGGTATGGCTGCTAGCTGCAAACCACAAGTTCGTTAACGCAGGCAATGGATGGCCGCATAGCATGCTGCAGTATCATTAACTCATGCCAATCAGCTGCCACTTCCCAGATGGTCAAAGTGCTTCTGGTCACGAGTTTTTCTCATGTAAGAAGCGCTATAGAAAGTACTGAACTTTACCTTTACCTTTCCATATCTTCACCAAACACTGGCCGATTTTCAAAATTCTTTCACTGGCAAATTGTGTGGAGAATTTGCAACAATGTGACTAAAAAATTCAAAAAACTCCTCTTGATGATAACCTTCTCTCATAAGAGATACAGAATCACATCCAATGCAAAAAAAAATTATACAAGTGGTGGTTCAAATTGTCAATGGCTGATAATAGAAATTGGCTTTTTGAAGGCCACTTAACACTAAGCACCTCCAGAATAGGAGTTCATTAAAATCACTGTGTAAAGAGCAATGTTTCCAAAGTTAATCAAGTTTAGCCAAAAAAAGAATCATCGAGAAAGACTATCACAGACCAACACACACAACATATGGGCACCGCAAGACTATCACAGACCAACACACACAACATATGGGCACCGCCATATGGGTGGCAGAACTTTTGAGTGCTGGGACAGGGACATTATGGTGCCACCATTTCGGTGGGGGACGTTTGGGTCCCATGCTTCATGCTTCGAGATTAACTCGCATATTGCTGAAGTAAAATTGTAACTGTAAGTAAGCTGGCAAATATGATTACAGTTATAACTCTGTTATAATAACTTCCTGCTGCACTTAGTAGTAGTCAACGTTGTCATCCATTGCTGTCATCATATCTCATCAGCTGAGTGGTCTGTCCACCTGAAGAGTTTGCTACTGTGTGGTCCGTCTAAACTGCGAGTGTGTAGTCTGTCTAGCCTGAGAGTGAACTGCGTCATGCATCGTCGCATGTTGTCGCTGTCGTATGTCATCATCGTGCATTGTCGTCATCAATTCACAAAGCAGACCACCGTCGTTTTCGGAGTAAATGTTTAAATAAATTATGCGCAAGTTGAGCATAAATTACACATAATCGAAACCCAACAATCTTGTGCATAATTTTCGAACCTTAATAATGGTGGTGCCATAGCCTGATGCCCAAACATCTAGCGCCCAAACGATGGTGCCCAAATTTCCTGCTCCATATAGGCCTGACGTCAATTCCCCACATAAAAAAAATTCATCGTAAAATTTAACAGCGTAAAATCATGCAATCTGAACGAACCTGATAGTCTGCTGAAAAAGCCTGAAACACTAGCAACCAGCACACTGACAAATAAAATTGTGAATTTCAACTGACGCACATCAATATTATCACAAACCTCCAGGTTCACAGAACCAGCGATGCCGCAAGAAGGCGTACAACAGGCCAGCTGTCGAGCAGATTATGAGGAAGAAACACAACTGCTTAAGCCTATATGACCTCAGCAACTGCAATAACAAGACACTTATGAGTACATCAACTGCTTTGATATACACTGTCAGACACTAGTCAAAAGTCACAAACTGTGTTTACCAATATAAAATCTCAGCACATAGTTTGATATCAGGGAGCTATACAGTATTGACCTGCTGAGTCATTTTGACACACAAGGTTATTGATTATACAAATGTGACTAATGTAACCAAAGTGCCCCGTACAAAATAAACTGGACTGTGTCTTGCACATTAATTTGTAATAATAAACATGTATTGTATATCAGTTATATACATAACTCATGTATTCTAATAAGCTGTAACAAAAATATAATCAACAAGAAGTTCATATCTGAACTTTTTAAACTTGTGATTTAGCATGCATCAAACTAGTAGAAATATCATCACTGAAATGTAGCTTCACTGAAAATGACCCAAGTCTACTAACTGCAAATTATGTACGACATTACTCAAATATTAAACTGCATAAGACATTCTTATAAAAATGACATCAATATCTTCAATGTGACAGATTTTTGTGACTGTGTAAAAGCAAGCATGTCACAGAACTGAGCTACTAACATGTGGTTTGTCCGGCAAGTCTGGATGAGCCCATTTGAACACAATCAGCGTGAGCAGTTCGTACAACAGTGCTGTCACCATGAACACCACAAAGATTTTCTCATGCACAGCTGACAGACAAACAACACCACAACGATTGTTTTACTGAAAAAAAATCCAAAGCTCTCTAACAGTAACAGGGTTGTGAAACAGCTTTACCATAATCAGTCATCGATGGCTTGCAACTGGTAAGAGATGAGATTTCCTGCAAAGTATAGTGATCAGCATGTTACACGCAAACTGAGCAAACAGTAGCACGCCACTGTACCGTCACTCCAGGTTGCCGCTACAGCGAGTGAGCATTGAAAGACTGACGAAAACTACTGGTAGCTATATTAAAGGCCAACTACAGTGGAAAATGACCTTTGTGAGTTTAATGTGTTTTCAGATAGTAGATTCTACTAAAGACTACATGCACGGTACCAGCACAAAATGTTTGATAAAAACGTGTAGTTATTTTTTAACCAGAACCCACTGGGAACCAGCTAGGAGTGAGTACCAGTGACATTAAATATTCATGTACTCACTAGTAGCGAATGGGAACCAGCTGCGGTTCAAGGATCCGCACATCTCTGGCAGCAAAGCAGTCAAAAGTTCCATTTTTTCGGTTCATTTTTCTTTGTATTCGCTTGTGTGTACATATATAATGTTCTCGCATCTTATTTAACATATAATAGTTAAACATTAAACAATTAGCAGTTTTTAATGTTTCTATGAGATTAAACGATGCGTTTTGTGTGTTCATGTCATCACTGTCGTGTTGATGTTGACGTTGTCATTAGCATGTAAAATTACTCGCGGTAGATTAGGTTCATACTCGCAGTACAGTGTAGACACAAAAGCTCTGTGAACAGTTTGACATACCATGATACTGTAATGCAATACGGTTTCATTGATTTAATTCTCATTTACTCAGTCTGCAACTGACTACAGCTAAATCCAAAACCTATCTGCAAAACTAAGACTCTGAGTAAACCCGATTTAACATGGTGACTGATATCAGCCTGCTTGGCAGTTTTAATCAGTTCAGGCAACTAGGATTGGGAATGAGGCTATGTTCTTATATTAAAAATGTGATGACTGTAATGTGATGACTGCAATGTGATAAAGAGATGATGAACGACAAGCAATTATCTGCCCTTTCTGCATGAGATCACCGATCTACTGCTAGCACTGACCTTTGTTTTTCTACTGGCTAAATGTCTCGGTAGAAGTTCATAGTTAAAAAATTACTTTTCTGTCTTTTTTTCACCAGAAAAATTAGCAACAGTGGCAACAGCAGTACTGTACTTACGGTAGTTTTCGACATTGGCAATGTATGTCACTCCAACAAGACAAGAGTTCTCAACAGTGTAGACCCAGAACAGAAGACGGACAAGGGCACAGTATGCGCGTGACATGGCGGCAGGCAGACATCGCATGTAGTAGTGATAGTAAATGAATCCGATGGCAAACCGAGGCGTCGAATGCAACGCGATGCACACTCGCCATATATACCGCTGCGGAGTCACCCCGGTAATTGCACTAATTGACGGAATCGTGTTGCGCACCTACCATTAACAGACACCACCACTTGCCTCGTTTAACACTGCAACAATGAGCATAAAGCAAAGCTAAGTTTTAAACTGTAATTATATGACTGATGCAGATATTCAAACACAAAAGAAATAAGACTACGGGTAAAAAGCGGATTACAGATGTCGCAACAGGTATCGCTGTAATTTATTAGTTTAACCATCTCCTAACCCTATTCCTAATCCTAACCCTATCACTAACTCTAATCTTATCCCTATCCCTAACGATAGTTCTAACCCTGTTGCGACATCCATCCTAGATTTTACAACAAACAACTGACCCAGCATCCCAGATCATCATCATCATCAAGGAATAGTCAGAAGCAGGCCGAAGACCTCTATTTCCATTCAAAGTAAATGACTATAACACAAATATCAACATAAATCTACAATTATTGCACTCATGTCCAGTCCTAGATGTTGGATTTTTAATCATAATGCTCAGTGCTATGGTCAGTTAGTGAACTGAAAAATTGGTGACCAAAATTACTATCGTCAGTTTGCCGAGAAAAAATCAGAATTTACTAAAAGCAGTTTGGCAATCTGAGGTGCAGCTAATTGGGCTACTAAAATCAGTTCGGCCACATTGCTATTAATTTCACACCGCCATGCCAGTACTGCATTAAAGATGGTGAATAGATTCACTAATTCTAAAGAAAAAAAATATTAGGAGGACTAGTAAACTTCTCCTGAAGAGCGCTGGCTGCTGAGATAAAACTGTGCAGGTGGAGAGTGACGCTATACACTGTGTCTCAAAAAAACATCCCCAACATTTTTGACTGTAACTTGAAAACCTATTAACAGACTTTGATAATTTTTAGTACAATTATTCCTGACACAACTTGCCATCAAATGACCATTCAGTTTCCCACCTCACCCAACGTTTGTTTCTGCACTACCTGGAGAAAGCACAACCAGCAAAATATCACTTTTTTATCCAATGTGATATGATTGCTTAATTAACATAACACATAAAACACATTTTGTTCACATTTCTGACACTGTGGATGACATTTCATTTAGTATTCCATTTTTCAACTGCCTACAGTAAAATTGTTTGAAGTGTTGGCCCACTATGCGAACACAGGCAAGGAGACGCTTTCTCTATTCACTTGATAGCAGTATCAATAATATTCTGCTCCAGACCAGTCCAGGCTCTACCAGTCACTTCTTGACTTTACAAACATTCCTAAACTTATTCTGGTAGACACACTGCTGCAAGACAGTCAAACCTTGTAACAGACCTGCTGTTGGGGCCCACAAATAAGGACAGATAGAATTTATTGACGTTTTGCCATTCATTTTAACACGTATTATGCCTGGTCTGCTTTCCCCAGGTAGTGCAAAAGCAGACGTTGGGTAAGGTAAAAACTAAAACACTTATTTCATAGCCAGTTGTGTCATAAATATTTCTGCCAATTATTATTAAAATCTGTTAATCTTTATTCAAGGTACGATCGATAATGTTGGGGATTTTTTCAGGTTTTCTGTTTATTTTAATACATATTTCGCTTGATCTGCTTTCCCTAGGTAGTGCAGAAGCATACATTGGGTGAGGTGAGAAACTAAATGGTCATTTGATGGCAAGTTGTGTCAGGAATATTTATGCCAAAAATTTAATCTGATAATTGGTTTTCAAGTTACGGTCGAAAATGTTGGGGATGTTTTTTGAGACACAGTGTAGATCTACCACAACTTGTGCAGAGCGACGTTCTTTCTTTATACAAGATGGACTGAAAAAATGATTAAGCGCCACAATTCTTATTCATATCTTTTCAAAATACTGAGATCAAAAATTTTTCAGTTTTCTCTCAGCTAGACAATGGCAGAATTGGACCAATGACATGCTCGTTTACTTACAGCATGGACCTAAAATCACAACTTAGATTTATTTATTTCAGCTTCATTAGGTAGTTAGTCAAATTTCTGCGACATTTTAGTTCCGCCAGGCCGTTGACTGCCGACGCAGTAAGTCTGGAAGTGTCAGCGCGAAGTGATTAGGATCACCGATCGGTGAAAATAAGTCAGAAGGTTAGTATCACCAATCGGTGGTTTTAACCTTCTAGGCTAAAATCACCAATCGGTGATACTAGCCGTGTGAACTATGATCACCAATGGGGCGAAACTGTGATATTTACATATACCCAACCCTATAAAAATAAAAACTTGCATGAAGTTAGGTTAGGCCTACTGCTTTAATATTAATATAAGTCTAACACATACCAACCTGCAATCGAAAATAAAAATAGGACTACATAGGCTGCATAAAATAACAATGTTTATAAATAACTTTTGAAAGAATAATGTTCATAATTATGAGTCTAAGGCATTGATGACGACATTTGACAGAAGCTCGCACAACGACGGAAGAGAGGTAGTTAGCATCTTCAGTCTCCATGTACATGCTCAGCCATTTATAAAGGTGCGTAGATATAATACAAATCTTTTAGAACCTATGTAAATAACAATTTTCGCTAAGTCCAGTCTTACTTACTTTACTTACTGATTTTAGTTAACCACAAACGGAAACGACATTTGGCATACATGTATGAGGCAATAACACTATGGCTGATCACTGGTCATTCATTTTCAAAGATTATATCTGCCGTGAAAATTCACGGCAAATAGCAATAATCAACTACTTATTTTCCGTGAATTTTCACGGAAGCATCTTTTCACTTTTTGGCTATAATTTATGTATTGAAACATATACATTAAAGCTAAGGAGATAAACAATTAAGCACAGAATTAATTACTGACGTGCTGATTCGTCTGTTTGTCTTATTTTAGCAGATCGGTAATTTTGGCGTTAGTAATTAGCTTTACCAATCGATGATTTTAACCTTATTTCTTATTTTCACTGATCAGTGATTTTAGCCTATAAGGTTAAAATCACCGATTGGTGATACTAACCTTTTAACTTATGTTCACCAATCGGTGATCGTAACCGGCCCCGTGTCAGTGGCTGCAGTGTGATGAGACCAGCTCAGCTTCTGACAGTGACGAAGGCAGAATGTCAGCGGCCCGGCGGCGTCGGGCATTATCCGTTTTCCCCGAACTGAAAGTAGCAAATTTTGCGTTGCTTCTACGAGTTCGCTGAACTGAAAATAGAATTAACGAATCATAATACAAATTAAAGGGCATCACCACTTCTTACCTCTTTTCCATTAACGAGAAAACATACCTGACAAACAGTTTGATTGACTTCATCGAACTGAAAAATGATGGCGGATATGAAGCAGAAAAACAGTGCTCCGAGCGGCAACGAGACTGTTATTCGCCCTAATGTCACAAAGCTGAGACGCCATGAAACCTTATCCGTGTGCGAAGGTATAGACTTCGCATCTCCATTCATTACCGTTTCTGGCATCAGAACAATAACGTATATAAACGTATAAATGAGTACAAATTTTAAAAATAAATTACATTTCCCAAAATCTAATTAAACCAAAAAAGCCAAATTATTCCAAAATAAACAACCATAGACATTGCTAGTAGACCATAGATAAATACGACTTGTACATTTTACCGGTAAATCACATAACGGTTTTCGATCTCATTCAGGTAAAGGGTGTGATATCGTTACAGTTGCATACACTAAAATACAGAAGATTGCGTGGTGACATGATTGAAGTTTCTAAGATTGTGAATGATATTTATGACGAAAAAGTTGCACCTATATTAAGCTTCAATAAGACTTCAATAACTAGAGGCAACAAATTTAAATTGTATAATCAAACTTTTATTCACAATTTTAGAAAATATTTTTTCTCAGCACGTATTGTGAATATCTGGAATAGCTTACCTAATTGGGTAGTTGATGTTCAATCTGTTGATTTATTTAAGGTGCGGCTTGATAGATTTTGGGCAGAACAAGATGTTATGTATGATTGGAAATCTGAATTAACCGGAACTGGAGATAGATCGGAGTATGTCGAAAAAAGTGATTAGATTATTAGTATAATTTATTCTATCATGATACGGATATAGAGGGACTTTTAGTGCCTGCATCAGTTTATCTCCATTACTGATTACTGATTTCGCCCCTTTGCTGGTTCGCGCCCTGGTTCTTTCGCCCCCTCACCTTGGACGTTTCGCCCGGTTGAATACCGGTAATTTGACATCGAGGTTCATACGTGATAACTGTCTTTAGGGCTAGACAGTTTATGCATGATGATGAGAATAAACGATTGTGTGAATGTTTAATGCTTGGTTCAATTCTGAAATAAAATCATTAGGCCTATACATGTATTTTATTATACAGAGTTTTAGTGCGCTTTCTCGCTTAGAATGTTTGCAGTAATGTCTGATGCTGCCTATAGATCTAGGCGTTCATCAAGCGGTTATTAGGCATTGACCCAAGTACACCTGTAAGAATTCATCTCAAAAGAAGCTTGACGTTAACACATTATCCGAGTTTTAAGCGTTCTATAGGTATAGGCTATATACACCGTGTCCCAAAAAAACTAAGCAGATTTGTTTTTGTCAGAACTGCGTCAAATTTCCACCAATTTTGATAATTTTTGGCAGAAAGATGGCAAACGATACAAATATATGCGAGGTGCACTCATTTTCCACCTCACCTAATTTGCGTCATCACCTTACCGTGTTAAACGCAAATGTTCCAAATTGCTACATAACGCCGAATGTT
>Ga0209367_1005629_pt1 | contig 17350 bp, 8 predicted proteins | sample WorMetLIZISLAND2_FD_187412 | JGI IMG/M metagenome (GOLD analysis project Ga0209367, IMG submission 187412) | Marine gutless worms symbiont microbial communities from Max Planck institute for Marine Microbiology, Germany - Olavius geniculatus... ... | reverse complement strand
TATTTGATATGGGCAGAATAACAAAGGATGATCGCTGTTTGATCATGGGCTTACGAACTGAGAACTGTTTTGCTAGGTAATGTGATCACACAATAAAAGTGCGGTGGGCGGAAGAACTTCACGTTTACGCGTCATTAATTTCTGCTTGTAACAGTGAAAAAATGGTTAAAATCGGTGCTGAATTACCAAAGTTATCTTAAAAATAAAACTTTGTATCCGTTTTTTGGAACACCCTGTAGGTGCAAAAATTTCGCAGAAATATGTTACATAAGCCGAGTTATAGCCAATTTTGTTCCAAATTTCGTGGCCATGGCAACATGGGTGAGTCGGGGGAAATGCGATTGACGGCATTTGATGGCCCATTTCCGAAAACCCCTTTATAGGCGCAAAAATCTCGCAAAAATCTTTTACGCAAGCCGAGTTATAGTCAATTTTGTCTAAAATTTTGTTGCCATGGCAACGGGGGTCGGTTGGAAAATAATTATGCAGTTGGCAGCATTCCGTGACCCATTCCTGGAAACCCCCCTATAGGCGCAAAAATCTTGCAAATATTTTTTACGCAAGCCGAGTTATAGCCAATTTTGTCCCAAATGACTCGGAAAATTTTACCTCCTAAAGTTTTTTAAAATTATTTTTTCAAAAAACTGATAGTTTTGAGCCATATTTTGCAGATATATTCGGCGTTTAAATTTTCGCCATATTACAAAGTTTCATTCAATTGCTAAATTTGATCAAGTAATGCTATATTATGCCCATTCATCCAACACATTTTCCATTTTCATTTAAAAGCTCGCTGTACGGACATTACTGTAAAGTACGACAGTCAAATTCACCAGATTTTAAACACTATTTTGGAGCTAAAAAAATCTGCTGCAGCAAATACGGGATGACTTGCCGCAGACTTTCGCAATATCATCCAAATGCATGTACTTTGGCCGGTGATAAAGATTTTGAACATCAGATATGAAATTTATTTTTGGCATTTTTCATTATATTTTTGCTGTCATATTTGCGTCAAAATCGCTCTTCCGGGGTCCGTATTTGCGTTTTTGGTATTTTTTAGTCTTTTTGCCATCGCGGCGCCTGAATCTTTTTGTCAGATGCAAATGTGAAAACGTAAAGGCAAATAAAAGAAAAACATAATTGGATAATTGGTCAAAATTTTTTCTGCTTCCAATTTTTAATGATGCTTTCTGTTTAAATTTTTATTTTAGTTTTAAACAAAAAAAATAACTCACAGGATTTGTTTGCTGCAGTCTAGTCTTGCGAACTAACGTACTTTTCAACGAATCATCCATAATGGTTGTGAAGTGCCATAGCCCAGTAACTGTTTTTATGTATTTTTGTATTGTTACCTATTACATTTGTTGGTGAATAAAAATTATCATAATCTGCACAGAGACCTAAGCTGTGCCTCATCAGGCTTATATTACATAGTGTGCATGGGAAGCGATGCAGGGTAAAGTGAGCGCTGAGACAATTGTCACGTGGCTTATCCGCTTACAAACTAGTACCGCCACTCCATTGGGTGTCAGTTAATAATTCGCATCTACGATGTTTCGCTGCGGCGGATTGCGAGCGTTAAAAATGGATAGGACCACGGGCACCGTATTCTGTCTTTATTATCTGCGCTTGACTGTGTATTACTGTCGTCTCGCAGCCAGTGACGTGACTCGTCACATCATCGACTGCTGTCGCCGACCAGCCGCCTGTTAGCGGATAAAAAGTTAATTGTGTGCACAACTTTTTATGGAAACCCGAAACCCATCTCACAGCAGCTGTGGAGCTGAGAAATGAGTGTATAGTGTGCGGGTGGTTAACGCGTTAGTCTTCATCAAAGAAGTTGCTCTATACCAAGTGATCGGTCAACACTCGGAACAGAAAACTCGATGGGTTACTATCTGCGAACGGATAAGCACACTGGTTAAATCAGTCTTTTATTTTTTTGCAGGTGTAGGCCTACATAAAAACAAGAAATCTGAGCTAATGCTTATGAGATGCGCGAGAGCCTATAGCACTTCATGTTCGCACGTAATCGTGGTCTATTTCCATTCATTTCGTCGCAATACACTCTTTTGCAGATAAAAATCGCCAACAAATCACTAAAAACTAATATTTTTAAGGTTCATGGTCATTGAAAGTCATCGATGTAAAGCCTGTCACCGGTGCTTGTTATGATAAGCAGCATGTATGTACCTGTTTGCAACCGTTTTCACACTATAAGAGCCAATGAAAACAAATTAACGTCTTTTAAGGGGGTTCCCCTATTTGACGCCCTCGTTTGAGGGAAACCCCCTTAACCAGAAACACGAAATTTTGTCACTAAAAACTAGAGTCTTTGTGGCAGCCATAGTGAAAATATCATAATCCTAGCTTGAACCGTTTTGATGCAGATCACAAGTGTGACAAACAGACGGACAGACGCCTAGACGATGGCTAAGACGAGCGAAGCATTCTGATGTCGTGCGTAAAAAGCAAAAATTTAGCACGAAAAGTGCACGAAAATACGCCATTTTGACCCTAAAATATCAACAAAATTTTTGCGGAGGGGGGCACTACCTGTGCAAACGTCCAGCATTAGCAAGTGTATTTTGAATACATTTGCTGGAAGTTTGCTGGACGTTTGCTGGATCGTGTAAACGCCCTATTATACAACAGTGAGTGAGTAGTTTCTTAACGGCACACTGAACGGAACACAAACGGAACACTGGCCTCACAGCTTGTTGCTACCGCACAAGCTGTGAGGCCAGTGTTCGATTTGCCGCGGGGGTTGGGGGTTAACCCCCCACTGCATGAGGACGACTTCCCCACTGGAACTTGTCTGGGTGGTCGGCTTTGACCCCCCGAAGGGTTTCAGGGGCAACTGGACAAAACGTAGTGTACAAAAAAATTTTCTGCTTCCTTCGCTCGCAGATTATTTGTGTCCCAACGTTTAAATTTGTGACGCCGCCTTTATTTGTTCGTCCGTCAAAATCCAGTCCTTCAAAATCCATTCCTGCAAATTCAGCGCCCCCGACTGCATCAGTAGGATTAGGATATCCCCTCCTTCTAGAATATCACCTATCTCACTCCATCGGCACCGCAGGCGCCTCGACTCTCAGCGCTCATTATCCTGCATGACAGACAGCCTGAACAAGTCACTGTACGTGTCATAGGTCTACAGCAAGCTTCGCATAGTAATACATGATATTTGAATCATTCAGTATCTCAATATGTGGTTGTCTCACTGAAGATGTGGGGCAGAAAATGTGCATTTTTTTCTGTTAGAGACCCTCTGTGACTCTGAAATATGCTTAAAATGCGTTTGCGGCCGGGGCTCCGCTCCGGACAACGATCGGGAAGGGAGCTCAGCCGGCGACCCCCGCTCTGGTTTTTGAAAAATCGAACACTGTGTGAGGCGGTACCCTTTTTTAAGGCCAGCGTGCGCCGGCCTTTTTGAATTTATGGGGTCGGAACTTAGACTGCTAAAATGTGCGTTTAATGTTGAAAATTTCATATACACGTTGTCTTGGTATATTTCTAGACATTCTGACGAAATTCACTCTTGAAATGTGTTTTGCAGCCAGATATCACGAAAAATTTAATGAAGTCCTTTAATTTTACGACACGATTTTATGCACGACATTACTCGCAAGAGGATATGTGCATTATTGGAAAAGAAGAAGAAAAAGAATTTGTGGGTTCAAGGTCGTTTAAGGTCATCGATGTCGACACGCCTAAAAGCCCGTTGTCAGTGCTTGTTATGATATGCAGCATGTTTGTGCCTATTTGTAATCGTTTTCACGCTACGCGAGTCAATAACGGTAACATGAGGATTTTTAGGAGGGGGTACCCCTAGCGGCACGAAATTTTGTCACAAAAACTAGAGTCTTTGTGGTAGCCTACAGTAAAGATTTTGTGATCTTAGCTTTCACCGTTTTGATAGGGCTCAAAAGTGTGCCAGACGGCCAAACGGACAGGCAGACAAGCAGACAGACAGACACCTAGACGATGTCGCGCGTAAAATAAGAAAACAAAAAGTTGGCTAATTGCGAAAAGTAGCTGTTAGTTGAGGCACTAAGCAAACTGATTGTTTTACTTTAAAAGTACACTGTTTTAAACTATTCGGTTGATAGTTTTTATTTAATAGCACAAATATGACTTTGATGTGTCTTTAATCTCATATGTCAAAGATGGCAACATTTTTGGTCTTAAGTGTATTTGGACAGTTATTTGTGCACTTAGACTACCTTTTTTGTATTTAAGTACGAGAGTCTACTTTTGTAGTATGTACGTCAAAACTGTCCTTAATGTAGTTACGTCTATCAATAGCGCAATGATGTAGTAAAATAATAAGGACATCTAGATGCTTTGCTATTATGTGCAAGCTTTGGCAATTGTTTAGTTACCGTGTGCATTTTAGCTTGTCCGTGCATGGGCTTTCTTTTATTCGGACGAATAGATCGGACGCCGGCACTGCCGACTGACTGGCAATCATGTGACAATCCTAACGGTACGTGACTCACAGCACATTTTCGTTTGTCTCTAATGACGATTGGCGCCTCGAATCCTCCTTCAGGCATTTAGTATAAGAACACATTAAACGAATAGATTTCGGCATCGGTTCGAATAATAATAATAATTGATTATCGCCGTCAACAGCAGTGGCATATACGCAACATTTTGCAGTGGGGGTTAAACCTACGAAGTTTTACTTTTTGTTCCAACACCAAATATTGTATATCATTTAAAGCAAAACACAGATAACATTTAAGGTATAAAAATTCAATTTTTTGTTCACAGAAAATGGTGACAACGGCAGTCAGCACGTTTTTACTATTGATTTATAAAGATTAATTGACTGAAATAATTTTTCTCTACAATTTGCAGTAAAAAGTCATCAAAGATCCAATCACACCTTGGGCTCGTTGCCTTGTGAAGTAAACCAGTGTGTCGTGCAACAGCAAACTGTACATAAAACTATTTATTACAATTAACAACTTTTAATAATTTAACCTTCTACAGTGTGAGGAAAATTTTTTTACATCTTATTGTTTTTTTAAACTTTTTTCTTTAAAGGCTGCAACTTTTAAAGCCATATTTTACACGCATATTTACGCCAAATTGCAAACTTTTATTCCATTATTCTTTAATCTGATGAAGTAATGCCACATTAAGCGCGACTACCTAAAGCATTTTCCCTTTTCACGATGAATTTACCACAAAACACAACCATTTAATATTTGACAACAAACAAATAGTTACAAGAAATTTGAGCTAATGCTCACGGGACGCGCGAAAGCCTATAGCAGTTCCTACCCACAGGCAGTCACCCATCTCAGTACTAACCGGGCCCGGCGTACAGTAACTTCGTTTCAACTGAAACTCGTTAACAACTACGCCACGCCACCAAAGCCAGTACCGTCTCGCCGCCTTATGAATGATATAGACTTGTCCAGGCCGAAAGTGCCAAAAGAATCCATAAAACCCCCTTTTTGGTGTTCAAGATCATCCAAGGTCATTGAATTCGGCGCCAATCGAAAGCCAGTATACGATTTCCTATTAGTGATTAATAGTAACCTAGGCCTTATCTCTCACCGTTACTGAGATACAGCGAGTTAATGGCCAAAAATCGCAAATTTTGCCTACCCCCCTCTCATTTAGAGCCTTTGTTCGGGGTGACCCTTTTTGAATTTATAAAAAAGCTTTACGGTTCCTAAAACTATAGTTTTCCAGGCAGCCGATGGTGAAGATTTGGAGATCCTAGCTTAGACCGTTTTTGCCTGATCCACCCGTGTGACAAACGGACGGACGGACAGACGGACAGACAGACGGACAGACGGACAGAATTGCGATGGCTAATACGCGCTAAAAGCAGTAGCTGCTTTCGCGCGTAAAAACACACAAATTGTTGGGACACAGCTAAGAATATTCAATAAAATATTTCTGGAAAAAGTTCACGTCTGATGTTCGAAATGTTCACCACCGGGCATGACGCATGCATTCAGACGATATTGCAAAAGTCTGTGGCAAGTCATCTCATATCTGCTGAGCACATGTTTCAGCTCGGGAATGGTCTTTGGCTCTGAATTAAGTTAATAAAATGTCTGCAGCACCCCACACATAACAGTCCAGTGGATTGATGTCAGGTGAATTTGGTGGGAATTTATCCTCTACGACGAAGTTAGTACAGTAGACCTTCAAGTATAAGTAAAAACAATTTTGGGGTGAGCACGCACAATACAGCATAACTTCATCAAGTTAAAAATAATTTAATAAAACTTTGTAGTTTGACGTAGTTTGGCGCCAAATGAGCGTTTCAAATATGGTTTTAAAATTTTTACTTTTTAAAAAATAAGGTTAAAAAACTTAATTGTAAAATTTTCTGACTTACACTTTATATCAAGTTTTAGTATATCAAATTTCAAGTTGCAATGAATTAGCAGGAGATTTTCCTGTAAACGAAAATAACGCAACTAAAAACAACTTAAGTGGTTGTAATCGGAGAAACGATATTTTTATTAACATTATTCTTAGCGACTTAAGTGCTAAGATACCTAAAGTCTCCAGAAAGCTTCTGAGCACTGTTTGTAAGTCAATTATTAGGTTTATTGTACTAGACAGTGAAAACCATATCGCACACATACGCAAACTTAACTAATAAGTACAAAAATCACGCATGAACAATTATAAAATTAATGACATAAACAACAACAACCAAAAAAGTGGCAAAAAAGCGTCAGCTTCGAAAATATTACTTTTTTCCAAAGTAATAATTTCAGTGATTATGTTATAAATAACTGTGGACATTGAGCGGTAGTAAAACAATTTATTATAGGTTTACGTATATGCAGTTTATTTCAATGGTTTTTTTATATCGCGGTGTTATTCACTTGGTTTATTTATTCTTATTCGTGTATTTTCATCTGTCACTGTGTTACCTATGTTTTGCCGCTGTCGTCAGTGTCGTGTAATAGACGCCTTACCTTGTCAGTGATTTTGATGAACAAGACAAAGACGATTAAAACGAACAGGTTGTCAATGACGCCGACAGTTCCAATGATGATGTAGATGACCTTGAGCGCAAGGTCACGGATGTTGGCCAGATACAGCGTCAGATCGTCAGACTCGGATGGCGTCATCGTGACGTTGTTATTCCAGACGTCGGTCGGTAGCAACGACGAATTTTCCATCGCTGTTGTAAGCTTTCTGGTCGTTGACCGCCGCTGCAGACAAACTATCGACTACTCACTATAGACAGCTGAAGCCGGGCTACTATAATAAGACAAGCTGCGCTTACTGCGTGTGCACGCACCGTACGTAACACTGAGAACCTATTGGAGCATACTGGAGCATTCGTTGCTTTTTTCATTACCTGGAATAACAGAACAGCTGAAAAAGGCAATGCTAAACCGACTAAAAATGCGTGCAGGAAAATCGCGCGATGCAGCAACCATTTTGATGCGAGTCTAAGAACGTGCAGCAGTAGGCAATCTATGGGCTACATTCCTAACGCTGACAGTGTGCGTTTATCTTTATTTGAATTTTCCTGATGTGCTCTGAAAAGTGGGCCTAAAAGTTGTAAACCAAACTTTCTGACGTAATTTAAAAACCAGACTTTCTGACATAATCTGCGTATGCTGTATGACATTAAACCGGTTTCCAAGTCTTATTTTGAGTGTTTAACCGTCTAATTTCCGTAACTAAAATAGCCGTCATGTTGCTACTTTTGGAGACACCGTAGCAAATTTAAACATAACTATTTATTATTAGTTTTCTTCAAATTTTTCTTAATTTTTTTCTCGAAATTTAGATTGTTTTCGAAGTCGCCAACCGTGTTTGTGTGTCCAGTCAAACATGAATCAGTGTTCGGTCAGACAACCAGACGTCATTAAGGATTTATCGGAGTCCTAGTCTGGCGTTTCCGCTCCGACCAACCGCAAAATCACAATATAGTTCAGCGGCAACACAACGTGACATTGTGTCAGTTGTCGAAACGGGGATGGGGTCTTTAGTCAATCCTTCTATTATCACATGCAAATCAACCCCCAGGGGAGTCAGCCCCGAGTGTCCAGTTGGTGCAAACTAATGTATTTGTCGTGATACAGTATCTATTCTAGGCTCTAACTCATATAACAAGTAAGCGTTTAAACAAAAAACTTACGCACACTACAACATTTGAAAATAGCAAGGAGGTGAATGAAATAATTCTGATCCCGACCCCCAGTTTTCCCAGTAATTGCAGTATAGCATGCCGGAGTAGGCTACGTCGAGTGCAGTGTCCCATTGTCCAACCCCCCAGCGAGCAGTCGTGTCTTTATCTCGTCAGTCCAGATGATGAACAACATCGAACATGATTAGCCGAACACAGTCGCTGCAGTGCATAGGTCGAATCAACAGCGGAACGGTAAAACTGAGTATAAATATATACTGTCCGACAAAAAAACACGAAAAAATCCTTTTCTGCGACAATTTGACGTGTACGGTCATGCATATAGTCACTTTAATTGTTTTATTTATTTAACGTTAATGTACAAAAATAAGCAATTGTACCGTACACAATTATTCAATGACAAATCGATTTTATTGGCACGAAACTGAGAAAGGTTTGCGTTACGCTAGATACGTAATAGTAACTCAGTAACCTGATTAACTGTACACAAACTACAGATAATTACCAGTTTTTATTTTTTTGTGTGAATAACAGCAAACTCCTCTAGCGAAACCTCTAACCTAGATGCACAGTGCTGGGCGTTACGACCAGCCGGGGATTTCTATCTCCGTATATTAACACCGCACGCCACAGGTCTTACCATGACATTAGAACTGTCCAAACACGCAACAACAAAACTAACACATCAACGCATTAACTGCAGCCTAAAACGTGTGCAGCCCTGTGTTAATGGCGACCGGCTAAGTAAATGGAGAATGGCAAAATTCGACCCCTCGCAGATCCGAGACCCTTTCAGCGATCGATACAAAATTTGAAACGGGTGATTACCAAGACGACCGCCTGTGCAAAATTACTTGCAAATTTGTTTACTGGGGGCTCCTTGGCAAATAAGTAAAATATAACGAATTTTTTTTATTTATTTATAACTTTTTGTCAAATCACACGCCTGCACGTCAGACAAACTCGGCGGATTTCCACGCGCGATAACTCAAACGACGTGGTCTCGCGCAAGGGTGTGCCTTTTTGAGGGCAGAAAATTCGAAGTTAATATCTATTTTTTCAAGAATTCCCTAAAGTCGAAAATTGGGCCCAAAACATGTAGGTCTACATAAATTTTCGGGTAATACGCTACTGTATAAAAATTTACCAGGCTATAAAGGTTCCTAATCGTATTCGTAAGCCCATAATAGTGAATAGGCAGTATGGCCACGGGAATTTCAAGTATGTCGTCATTTTTGACTTCCTGCCTACAGGTCACGTGACACAGAGCATGCGCAGTGAACTTTGAACCTTTAAATTGGGCTAATCGCAAGTTTGAGGCGTTAGATCTGAATAACGGTGCAAGACACACTCATGTTTACAATAGACCGCCAATAAGAAATGGCATATGCCAAGTCCAATGGTTACGTGACCGATAACGTCACGTGATCGCAAAAAGTCAAAATCGTGACCCTGAAATATTTAAGGCTCTATGTTTTTATAGCCGTGAAAGACAAATGAATTGTAATTTACCACCAACAGAAAAACCTTGCTTTTGTAAATAAAACAGCAAATATAAATGTACAAAACATTAGTTTATACACATGTTAACGGCGACATGCAATGACTGACACATTGAAAACAGCAAAAAACATAAAAAGGTGATATTATTTAGCAGCATATGGACAGCTAGTCGACTAGTATTTTTATGAATATCATATATGGCGATGTATTGTACAGAACAGGGCAACTTCCTGAACGCTGGCTCTGTCTATGTAGCTGCTCGACCCTCGATCGAGCATAAATTGGGCTAATCGATCTTTTATAAGGTGTTTACATGATCCAGCAAACGTCCAGCAAACTTCCAGCAAATGTATTCAAAATACACGTGCTAATGCTGGACGTTTGCTGGACGTTTGCTGGATCGTGTAAACACCCTATTACGTACACACCGACGACAGAAAAAGACACTATAATTATTGATGTCGCTTTTTGTCAAGTCGGCGCCGGGCGTGCTATAGTCATTGTCTTGGTAAGCACTTACGTGATCCGCGCTAATCGATGTCACCAAGCTTGCTGTTATACTAACACACGATGAACCATAAACATGAAAACAGCTAGAACTAAAAGACGCTAGTAATAGTGCATGCCTCCGCCAAGTGAAGCATTTAAACGTCTGCACTACTGCTACGCTTACCACTTCTATTAATTTTTGGACAAATTTCACAAATGTCGTTGGCATTACATGCCATGCCATAGAATTAGACTAATCTCACTTACCAGCCCGTTCCCGAAACCCCCCGTTAGACGCAAAGATCTTGGAGATGAAGCAGAAAAAAACTTTTGCAGTTTAAAAGCTATGTAAGAGCGATAGGAGTCAACGCTCGAAAACAGCAAAAATAGTTCTGGGGTGAAATTTCCGCGTGGTAAATTCTACACTGGCCCTTACAAGACTAGCCATTCTAAATACTTGAAAAATATTACTTTATCCTGAATAAATTTTTTTCTAGATATTTTTTTATTAATTGACACAAAATAGGTGCCATGCTAAGCTAAGTGAATGCCGCTTGTGAAAATGCGTAGGCCTATATCCGTTAAGTAAGTTTTTACTCAATGCAATTTAACACATTACAGTGAATTCAAAAGTTAAGATAATTATGTTGCTATTTTTTCTTTCTCAATGCCAACTGCCTATACATTGTACTGGGTGGGCCAAAAAACCGGACCTGTTTGAACGTTGATAACTTAGCGACGATTAGTGGTAGAAAGACGTGTAATGCGTCAAAAGTTTCAGAATGATGTAATAAATAAATAACAAATTTGCATATTAAAGCGTTTAAATATTCTTTGCCTAATTTGCATAAATATTCGTCACCCCCAAAATTCTGCCAAATTTAACTGCAACATGTGAATTTAACATGGACATTTGAGCTTTTATAACTTAGCGGTGTTTATTAATGGAAAGGCGAGTAATATGCCAAAAGTTTCAAAATTGTGTACAAAAGAAGTGTACAACTTGCATGTTTCATCATTTAAATATTTTTTGCCTGATTTACACAAATCTGCTCCACCCCTAAAATGATGCTAATTTGGCACCAACACATAAATTTCACTTGATTTTCATTCAGCATACAGTGAAATATCAACAATCATTAACAAATACGTTGAGCTTAGATAAAATTCGACATAGGCAGTTGTCCAGCGTTTGCTTCATAAACGTTCAGTTTTTTAGGCAGCTGATATAGTTCGCTGGAGTAAATGTGTTCAGGATCAGCTGAGCCCAGCATTCGATTAGCACACGTTTTAGCTGGTCAAATTAGTGAAATTTTGTGACCATGCTATCTGTTGCAATGCCCCCACACTGAATAATTCACAGAATTAAAATCTGGACTTTATGGCAGTAAGTTTTTGAGTTCAATGAACTCGGGCACATCGGAGTGCAGGCAAATGCCTAATTTCAAAAAGTAATGAAGATTTAGGCAAATTACGCAAAGAATATTTAAATGATTTGCTATGTAAGTTTGGCTCTTTTTTGTCTACAATATTCTAAAACTTTTGACATAAGCTTATTACACGCTTTTCTACAGGTAACCATCGCTGAGTTATCGACGCTCAAACAGGTCCGGTTTTTTATGGCCCACCATGTATATGCGTAAAAAAACTTACCAGTTTAAAACTATGGGTAAGGACGATGTAAAGATATCAGTCCTCTAAAACAGCAAAAATCATTTGGGTAACTTTTGATGGAGCTATGCATTATGGCGTCCTTACAAGCTGACTTTAGTTGGTAATCACTAACATAGTTTAAAGCCTTCTTCATTTGATGTTATTTGTCGTATTAGGCCTACTTGCCCAATGCTTACTGATTAGCGTAGCGGCCGAAAATGTTTGTGTTATGGCTTACCAAATGGTAACAAGGAAGCGAATATATGAACCTGTGCCGACACAACATTCAGCTAACAGGGCACTCATATGCTTACAAACTGTCCAACTGACAGCACAACCCTAACCCTGACATTAGATATTTCAAAGCTAAAAGATGGTGTAGATACTGGCAGCTACTGTGTCATTCAAAACATTTACATCAATCTTGGACTTTTATGCCTTGTTGCTCGAGTTATGAACACGTATAGAATGCACAGATGGATGGCCGGATAATAAAGTGATAGGATATTGTTGAAGTCTAAAAAGAACGCGAACTTATCCATTTATTGTCATTTATAACAGTACTGCATGCAGGAATAATCCGGCTGTTGTTTTGGCTTTACATTCGCTTTTAATGCACTTAATTTTAGCCTGAGTAGATTATTATGGCATTGGCCATCTGATGCAGCAGGCTTATAGTATTTTGGTCCAAAGTGAAAGCAGCTATATGAGATTACCATATCGTCATTACGCAGAATTTTACATTAGTTAAGCTTATATTATACGCTTATATCTGTTGTTTTACGGTGCACATTTTGGGCTGTTCGGCCAAATCGGTAACCATTAAACAAGTAGGCTAAATACGACAAATAACATCAAATGAATAAAGCTTTAGATTATGTTAGTGATGTCTACAGGTTAAACTCATGACGTCACCGTTATTTTCGTAGATCGTCGATTTCAAAGGTGAATTTTTTCGTGTTGACAAAAAAGCTGGGCGCTGATATTAATGTCATAGTTATAAGAAAGTTCTGCACGTTTGGAAAAATGGATAAAATGTATACGTTAATTATGGTGTTCATGGACTTTAACTTTAACTCTATAATTCTGAGCCTTAACTTTTACACTACAATAATCACGCGAATTTTACTCAGCAGCGCGTACACTTTATTTAATGTTATTCGCTAAGTGGTGACTGTATTTTTTCATTTTGACCGGTTAGATAGCTTACAAGCTATTTGACCAGCTGCCGGTCAAGTCACCGCGTTTTAAAAATTTATATGTTATATGGTAGTGTAGCGAGGCAGTTAAGTTATTGTTCAGTATTTAAAAACCAAGTTATTTTGCATTTTTCACAGAGTGTGACAATACAATAATTTTTGAAATTGGTCCATTTTAACGAGGATACAGATAAAATTTAGGTGGCACGTTTTGTGGCCGACAGTGGTACAACAAAATGAGAGAGAATGGTGTTCGGGCTACTGGATTATATATAGTACTATTGATAGCTTAGCCAGCTGTTGGCGACTCTGGCTTCATACAATAAGATCACGCTGCACACAGTAACGACCAAACCTTCAGCTGTTGTCGTGTATTTACTGCATAGGCTTGTCTTGTCGACAGAGTTTCAGTCAGACAGACGACTAATAGGGTGTTTACGCGATCGAGCAAACATCGAGCAGCTAGCTCGACGTTCTATGGTAATTAGCATGCTAATTAGAAAAGCGTCGGGTTGTAATTGGAAGGCCTATATAACACGTGATCAGCTGTGGGCTAAAAGCCTAAGCCTAGGCCTAAATTTGAGCCAGGGACGGGGTTCTAATAGGCCTGCTTAAGCCAGCTCGATGTTTGCTCGATGTTTGCTGGATCGTGTGAACACCCTATAAGTGTCAGACTCTATTATTTCGATTTGCTGTGGATTTGCTGTACAACATTTTGTAGAACAACTGCACAGCTATTGGCCTTAGCCATGTTCCAGTTCGTTCAACAACACATGATTTGAGGCGATGTTGGGGCGTCTGAAAACGCGAGAACGGAGAACGTCAATGGAACGCCAAAAATAAAAAACATCATGCATGCGTAAGCGCAAAATACAATTAATACATGTGAAAGACATGTTTCTTGTGCTTAGCGTTCAATTCACTTCAGTTATAGTTAATATACAATTAATTTTTTTTAAAAATTGTAGTAACTTCACCACGTAGTATAAGAATGTCACGTAAAACACTTTAATATTTTTGTCTTTTATTGTATTAGCTAGGCTTACCGTAAAACTAACACTTCTATAGCCATTTACTTTTAGTTAATAAGCATATTTTTATACATTTGTGAGAATGTTGGGATATTTAAGAACTAGCTTCAGTTTTCAAAACTTTTAAGCTTTAAGCAAATGTGAAGATAAGCGTTTTCCAGTCCTGCGTTTATAGCGTTTCCGCGAAGATAAACAGCAGACTCAGCTGCAACACTTGTGACAAAGACGACGACTTCCTCTGTATCATCCGGAACCCCCACAGATTGTTTGCTCAATTGTCGTGACTAAAGCCGTGGTTACATTGCTCCACAACAGTAATTATGACAAATCTATCAATAGTAGGCCTTAATGTGTTTATTACCTTGTCACTGTATCACTTTGGTTAATTATTCGTATAGCCTATGCGTCTTGTAAGCAAGAAAGATTATTTTTATTTCGCAAGTATATGCCATAGTTCGCTGTGATATGTCACTAGCAGAACATACATGTCTTAAAAGCCTGTCAGTGCTAGCGAACACACGTGACACACTCAGATTTGACGCTAACAGGTTCATGGACACTTACTAGTAGGCTAAGTTGTTTCCTTCAGGAACTTCTTCAGCAGCTGATCTGTGGCGTAAGGCTGTCAAACTAGACACGGAGCGACAACCAGGCAAACTACGTGACTGAAGACGTTGATATATCTTGGTCATCACAGGCTGCGCGGTAGCGCAGCACTGTTGTAAGGGTGACCAGCCATTTCAATGGGAAACTCCAAAATTTAACCCCTCGTATTTCCCAAACTCCTTAATTTTTCCACACCAAAATTTGCACAGATGATTATGTTCAGCATATCTCCTGATGCGCAAAATTTGGTGAAAATCCGTTCACGGAGGCTTCCCCACGAATAGGTGAAATGTCAGAAGAACTTTGCTGACTGTGTAATGGTAAAGTTTAAATTTTTAAATTGTGATTTGTGCTGTTTTATATCTACAACCACGATGTCACCTTTACACTGTATATAAACTGAACAGTTTTTTACATAAATATAGGCCTAGGCCTACGTTGACAACCTCCAGAGGCCTATTGAATATCAAAGTCATAAGTTAAAGGTCAAGGTCGCATGAGTTCTTGTGTGTTTTGTGGTGCTCAGTACTCAGCCTTGAGCAAGGTTTGACAGTCTTGCTAAGCTGAAAATGAATGACTGAAGAAACGCCAGATGAGAGAAACATTTGAATGCAAAATGATGATGATGAGCTTAAACGCGTGCTGAGTAAAGTGAACCGGAAGAAAGACTGATTCGCGTGGGCTGACGAAACGGGTGAGATGGTTGAATTTAAAGACGAGTGAAGCCATTCAACGGAACCGAACACTAATTAGCAGCATGGCGTTAGTTGCCACAATAGACAGGCGCAGAACCGGAGGCTGGCGAGTCTACGGGCCTACGTCAGCAGATGCCGACATCGATCGGCTTACTTAATAGGCCACAGTACGCAGTTCTATTACACAAAATGCTTTCAACGTCGCTACATTGAATGTAATATTTCGAAGAGCCCCCCACAGAGTGTTTTCACTGCATACGTCGTACATAATGTTGGTTATCTCGAATAGCACGCAACAAGCTTCACGCATATAGTGAAATCACCTGTGCGCTCGTATGACAGCGAACGGACCACGCGATGCGTTGATTTGTGTTGACAATCGTGCTTCCGACTATCGTCACACCTAACGATGGTGATAGACCAAGTAACAGAATTACGCCAATATTTTTTACATTAAGCAAATAAAAAAGGAAGCGTTGCTTTCTAACATTTATAAAACACCAATACCAGGGCCATAGGTTTATTTATGCACGAGAAGGCACTTGCTTCCTCGTTCTCGAACGCTTGCAAAAATTGTATCACAAAACAAGAGTTCCAGCTGAGTGAATTTTGAAAGCCTTTCAGCTTCTGGGAAGCTTCGCCCTCCAGACAACCTACCGGAAATATTAATTTATAGTTAACGATAGACCTAAGCCGACTAGCCGTGAATTTCACGGCCGACTTAGCATTTTCGGCTTAGCCGCGATTTTCGCAGCGCTGGCGACTTAGCAAAAATTTTAGCGGCTGGCGGCCGGCTAAGTCGGCAGTGGTGGATCCAAGGAGGGGGTGGACGTGCGTCCGCCCACTCCCTCCTTCTTTGAGCCCCAATGCATAAGTAAACACTTCATATGCTCTGCCGAACTGCTAGTTAATAAGTTCGTGTATCAGAAAAATGACTAAAATTATTGCTGCCAGATGTTATATTTTAAGACAAAAATGCACCAAATTCGATTTCGGCTGGTGGAGCTCACAGCGCTCCCTTAGATCCGCTAGCTGAATTCAAGGGGTCCTACCTCTGAGGGACGGAGAAGGGAACAGGAAAACGTGGAAGAGAAAAAAGGAAAAAAAGAGTGGGAAAATAAAAGGGAAGGAAAGAGGGGAGGAGAAAGGGGGGATAATCCGCCTCCCCAATTGACTGTAGCCTATTCCGCAACTGGCTTGGGGTCTGTTAGCAAGCGAAGAGGCTACAGACAGTTAGGCCTAGATATACATAGCAGTTTCATCTGCGTATGTAAATCTTTTAGTGTACGATTTGAAGGTGCAATGTTACGCTTGCGTTTTGCGTTGTACTCGCGAACAATACATGGTGTTTCGTAAAAAAGCGCCTTTTTTCTTTTTTTCATAATTCAGTCAAATGATGATCAATTGATACAAAATTTTTACCAAATATAGCTGAAAAAAGTAATTCAAAATATTTTTAAAAACTATGGTTGTTAATTAAATATTCTTTGCTAGTAGTGACATAATGCTGACGTCGTAGTGTGCCGCGAGTACAAACTGGCTTGTCTCAACTGGTTCTGTCATTTGCTACCCTGCGTCGATGGCGAACTTTATCTTGTTCACTGTTCACTTGCGGCAAGTTTCACAAAAATGGCGTTTAGGCTATATATTATTATTATAGTAAGTGCAAATACAACAGTTCTAAACGTCAGTAATTTTAACATTGGCAAACAAAATGTTTTGTAAGCCAGTGACCATAATTCTTATGTAGACTTTATGACATGTATTTGGTTAGGCTATAACCATAAAATAATATAATAAAATAGCAGATGATTATTTCAATTTGTTTTTTTTGCTTTTTTCGCGTGCTTTTACATTGATTTACGTCTATATTTGTATGTTTAATGTTTAATTTTATTTTTTTCGCATTATAGCCAATCGTAGTATTGCGCTAATGGTTGCTATAAGGTTGTGTCCGTCTGTCTGTCTGTCGTCTGTGAGCAACGTATGCTTTCGGCTAAGCAGTGCGTGTTACCGTAAAAC
>Ga0209367_1005627_pt1 | contig 17351 bp, 6 predicted proteins | sample WorMetLIZISLAND2_FD_187412 | JGI IMG/M metagenome (GOLD analysis project Ga0209367, IMG submission 187412) | Marine gutless worms symbiont microbial communities from Max Planck institute for Marine Microbiology, Germany - Olavius geniculatus... ... | reverse complement strand
ACCGTTACCGAAATGACGTTTTTTCTACAAGTGTCTAACTTTGAACGCGTACTATTTCTTGCCACTGCTTCCTTGATCGTGAATTATAAATGCGTCTGAACCGCAAGCGTTTGCTGTTTTAAATGATGTATAATATGCGGGGAAATGTTTAAACATAAAATTTGCCATGTTCCGATGTTCGGTGGGCATTGACTCCATTTTATAGAGTATCAGATTCACAACGTTCAGGTTGCGGTCCGAATCTCACTGCAGGTCATTTTGTCTGACATTTTTGTGACCTTTGATGACTATTGCATTCATGTATTGCATTGTATACATTGTCGCAATCCAGCTTTTCGGCTGCAACACAAATAAACGATTATTGACTGTCACGCACTGACGCTATGACAGTCTTTGTTACGCAGATTCACTGCAGAAAGCGTATTCTTTTATTGTGTGTCCAATGCAATGCAATAGCATTGGACAGAGTATAAAATCACCTGAGTGTCCGTGCGTGCGTCCGTGCGTATGTGCGTCCGTCCGTGCGTCCAACTTTTCTTAAGTTATCTTCCTTCCACTTTCCCTTCCCCTTCTCTTTTCCCTTTTCCTTCCTCTCCCCCTTCTCCTTTCCCTTTCCCTTCCCCAATTTCCTTCCCCTTCACATCCCCCTTTCCTTTCCTCTTCCCTTCCCATTCTCCTTCCTTTTTTCCTTTCGCTTCTCCTTCTCCTTCCTGTATCCCTTTCCCTTTCCCCTTCCGCTTTTTCCTTTCCCTTCTCCTTTCCGTTTTCCTTCCGCTTCCCTTTCCTTTACTTTACCTTCTCCTTTCCTTTTTTCTTTCCCCTTCCACTTTTTCCTCTCCCTTTCGCTTCTCCTTTCCTTTACCTTCCCTTTTCCCTTTCCTTCCTTTTCCGCTTTCCCTTCTCTTTTCCCTTGCCCATTTCCTTCCCCGTTTTCTTTCCGTTTCCCTTTCCTTTCCCTTTCCCTTTTTTCTCTTCCACTTTCCCTTTCCCTTTACTTCCCCTACCCTTCCCTCTTTCTCTTTTCTTTCTTCATTCTCTTTTTCCGTGTTCACCTCCGTGTGTCCAATATTTGAAGCTTCATATCTTCATAACGGTGCCAGGTAGACGCTTGGTCACAATGGACCACTCATAGGAAGTCGACCACTACGAGTCGAATGGTCACCGATGGTGACCGATGACGTCACGTGACCCCAAGATGTTAAGGTCATGGCCCCATTATTTTCGAGGCAGCACTTAAAACTTTTTAATTTTTACCACTGCATAGCTAACACAGCTCACTCGTTTGATTTATACGGACTTTAGGCCTACTGTTAGCTATCGAGCTGCACTGGACAGACTCCGTGTTCGTTTGAACAGTGTAAGACTTCCTATTAGTGATTAATAGTAACCTAGGCCTTATCTCGCACCGTTGATGAGATACAGCGAGTTATTGGCCAAAAGTCGCAAATTTTGCCCACCCCCTCTCATTTAGGGCCCTCGTTTGGGGTGACCCCCTTCGAATTTATGATAAAGCTTTACGGTTTCTGAAACTAGAGTCTTCCAGGCAGCCGATGGTGAAGATTTGGTAATTCTAGCTTGCACCGTTTTGACTGATCCGCCCGTGTGACAGACGGAGAGACAGAATTGCGATGGCTAAGACGCGCTATAACAGTATCTGCTTTCGCGCGTAAAAATGCTGTTTGTCTTTCTGTCTGTCCGAACGATTGTGTGCCGTTTTCTGTCCGTCATTAAGCTGTCAGTGTTGGAGAAACATTCTTGTTATCAAACAAGTTTTTTTGATTGGTATAACACCTGTTTGCCTCCTGGTTCTCCAGTGGATAGTCTGTTTAGTTCGACTTTATTTGCACTGATGAAGCGTCGCAGCAGACTTATTTATAAACTGTTTGAAACTTTGACGGCCGTCCTAATTACAGGCCGCATTACGGATCTTGGCCGTCCGTCCGTCTGTCTTTGACAGATATTATTGACGCAGCAATGCTGTAGGCGTCATTGGCACGGTTGTCGTCCGTCGTGGTCTGTAACAAACGTATTGTGGTTAAACGGTAAGTCGTAATAGTCATCACGACATGCGTGTAGCGCGACAGTCTCTAAGCTAAGAGATTGTTCAATAAAAGTCATTTGCAAGCAACTTTGAGTAAGTTGCTGTAACCTATGTGCTCAGGTCAACTCAGCCTTCTATCCTCAGCGGGACGGAAGATAAGTAGTAACTTACGGGATACGAGCGTCGCCCTGTGGGCCTTACAGCTCATGAAGTAAAGTTAGTTAACATTGGCCTACTTAACTTTTTACGTTAAATAGTTGACTATATGTTTTGCTGTAGTGTTTTTCTGAATAAAGATGTGCAATGCTTGTATGTTAGCGCCGCAAACGGTGACGTGAATCGTGTGGGCGTGGCCTGCAGCGAAGATGATGACGTAACGGACTCGCTGACCAATGACGTCTCGTCTTTAGAGGTCACGTGTCACGGCGCGTGCGTGGAGATGCTTCCGGCCGGCAGCGCAGTGGATTCCGACGACGAGAACGATAACAACGATAGACCGTCGTCTTAGCGGTTGTTCTTAACGGACTGTCTTGGTGTGTAACTATGTGGTGTGGCCCAGGAAAAGTAAGCCTTTAAAAGGCGTGCATACAGCGACAGAAATGATTCATATTAACCGAACAAAAATGAAGTTTAATGAACTGAACTGCGCCGGTTTGTTCATTTTAGTGCAGTCCGTGCGAACGTGAGCTGGCATTTTGGCATTTAATGTTTTTTTTTAGTTCAGTTCATTTTGACCGCTGTGTACACGCTTTGAAAACTTAATTTTTCAGACTCACTGGCGAAGCCAGGATCTGGATGTAGTGGGAGCATTTAAGGAAGGAATGTTCTGGGAAGGATCTGGGGAACTGGTGAATCCCCTTCCCAGGATTTTTTTGAATTTTTGTGTGAAAGTAAGGTGTTTTAAATTGGTGCATTTTTGGAACTATTTTGAGTAGAGGGTCTATATGAGTAGGTTCCTAGGGGAGCACGTATCACCACTGCTCCACTATGGCTACGCCAGTGTTCAGAGTCTCTACTGACTTGGTTAGTTGAAAAGTTTACGCTAGTAGGGTTTGATGTAGGCCTAGTTGTGACTGAATGCAATTTAGAGGCTTACCTTTTCTGGACGACCACCCGGTAATGATGCCTTGTGGAATAGCTTCAGGTCGCCGTATAATCGTTGTTTCGTGCATTGTCCCTTTTTCTGACGTGTATTTACGGCCAATCCACACCTACGACGCAACTCAGCTTAACTGTTGAGTTGAGTTGAGTTGAGTTGCGTCGTAGGCGTGAACTCGAATTGCCGACGCAACTCAACCCAACTCAACTCAGCTGTCGCCACTGTTGGCGACGAAGCAATGACGTCATTAGCATTGTGACGTCACGCTGCTGTGCACAGACCACGCGTTGTTTGCTAGCCTGGCTGAGCAGTTGAGTTGAGTTGGGTTGCGTCGGAAATTCGAGTTCACACCTACCTACGACGCGACTAGAGTTGACGAGTCTCGTCGGTGTCGTAGGTGTGAATTGGCTATTAGCTTCGCTGTCGTCTTTCTTAATATCAGTAGTAGCCTAGACTAAGCACTAACATCTGGACAAGCATTTATAGGCGGTGACACTTGGGGCAACACTGTACGTTGCTGCCCCAACTAGTGGAATGGGGCAGGGGGGCAGGGCAGGGGACGATTGCCCTTCCTGTAAATATCTGGCTGTCAGAAAAAAAATGTTTGAAAATCTTCATGTCGGAAAATGTTCGTCCAAATTTTTTTTTTTAAAATTGTGGAAATTTGGAGGAAAATTGGAATTTTGAGCACTCATCCCCTAATCGAAAAATTGCAACTTCCTGTTTCGCCTACTTCTTAAAACCAGCCGTCAAACATGCTGCACTGACACTGAAACAAGAAGCCATGCTATCGAATTAGAAGCGGGGAGTCAACTGGTGCATTTCATTTCAGCATTGTTTATTTTTTCATTATGATGTTTATCCGACAATCGTCTGACTCCATCCCATTTGGCAATTGGCGTCCACAAAATTTGCTGTCCAAGAACAGATGGGTGTCGCCGCCGTTTTTGTTGTATTTTGTGTGTAACCAAATGTACTAAAGTAAAAAGTCGTTATGTTTAGTGTATTTGCTGTAACCACATTCCATCTTTGAGCTACGCTCAGTCGTGCTGTATAGTTTCTAAAAGCATTTTAGCGTTCACGGCGTCACGCGGCCCGGTGTCGTGGAAAATATGTCGCACCTGGAAAATTCTTCCCACCTCCATATTGTCATAATGTAACTAACGCTAACCTTAACCCTAACCCTAACCTCAACCCTAGCCCTACTCCTAACCCTAACCCTAAATTTAACCCTATCCTTAATCTTAACCCTAACCCGTACTGCTGCGTGTGGGAATAATTTTCCGGTGCGACGAATTTTCCACTACACCGGGCCCTGGCTATGGCGCCCACAAATCGCCGGCTCTGAAGCATAATAGGGTGTTTACACGATTCAGCAAACGTCCAGCATTAGCACGTGTATTTGGAATACATTTGCTGGAAGTTTGCTGCACGTTTTGGACGTGGGCTATAGTTACGTCACGTCGTGTAGAATGAAACCAGAAGAAAAACATTTCCAAATGTTTTTTCTCCGAGTTGTTGTTTTCGTTTTAGACTTATATCAGTCCAACAATGGCTTTAAGCTCAAGAGAGTGTTGAGGTTCTCTTACGAACAGCATTGTGTGATTTAGATATAGGCCCTAGCCTAATCTGATTTTCTGCACTGTAGGTCTACGTAGCCCGCTGTCCCGTAGTGATAGTGGTAGGCCTGCCTATATGAGATTAAAGATTTTTATATGACGGTTGAAAGTCAAATTCATCAAGGTTTTGTACATCGCCTCGTTACACAGTGCGCAGCGCATAAGGCTTAAAATTTCCTGTGCTTTCAGTTGCAGTCTGGCGGTAAGAAATGACAAAAAGGGGAACTAATTTTTTAATATTTCATGAAATTTCGTCTAATAATTAAAACAGGCATACACAGCACCTCATAAAAATATAGTGGCACAGTGATTAGTAAGTTTGTTTTGGCAAAAGTTTGAAAACAAACAAAAACTAAGCTTACCAATATTGTGAGGGGTCCTGTAAAAATTCGGGGACTTTATTTTTTAGGAATGGACCGTAACTGGAAACACAGGAATTTTTACGCCTGATTTCTCAGTCACAATTATTTAATGTAGCCTAGACTTCATTAGACTTAGGCAAATGTTTTTTCGCACTGACGTCGTTAATGAACTATAATAGTATATGCTACACGTGCCTCTTGCTTTCAGCTGGTCTTTAGTTAACAATTTATTCTATTAGTTAGGCTTATTAGCAGCGGTGTGGAAGGGTTAAAAAGTGGGGCAAAAAGTTGCAATGTTCCGACAGACAGCTGCGAATTTCAGACAGAAGAGATTATATTATATTGGTGCTTTAAATTTTAAATTTGCCCCTTCCCCAATCGGGGTTTATCGCCCCAAAATTTGAATTTACAGAAACAAATTTACGGACAGTTATCCGACGACGTTCAATGGAAGCGGCAAATTTGCCTACTTTTCTGAAATCTAGAGTCTAAAAAACGGTCAAAATTGTTTGTCATAACTTTCTCAAATTTTTACTAACTATAATAATAAACGTTGAGCAAAATAAAAAACGTTAAATACGTGGCAAAATAAAAAAAATGTAAAAACTTTTTTTACTTCTATGGTATACAATGGCCAATCATCTGTAGAGTATAGACGTCAACAACAGTCAGGCAGAATGAACACAAGCTTGTCGGATTTATTTTGTACAAAACTACTTTCAATGCAATAATAATCTCAATTTGTTCAAAATACACGATTTAACAAACGGATAGCCGACTGTACGCGAACGGACGAGATTTTTTACACAAGCAAGGCGCACTACACGTCGCGCGAACGAATTATTGTTCAACTACCACGCAAAGCTATTGACACTAGATTTCTACGTTCATCACTAAACTACCGATCATTTATGTACACCGATTTGTCATCAGTACTAGCGTTTTAAACCGAGTGATTTCTGTTATTTATTGGACTAGTTATCATTGCAAGTCCAGGGGTGTAGTCAGGTGTAGGGCGATGTTGTTATCACCAAATTTTCCACATAATGGAAATGACGTGTCTCCCACTATGTGTCTGAAAACCAAATGTATAAAAGCTGATGTGACGGTATGATTAGCTTTCAAAAATGCCTACGAATTTTTTCTCCATCTCTATGCAATGGTTTGTGAAAATTTTATTGAAATTTCTGCGGTTGAAAAAATTACACATATACAGTGATAATTTCAATGTGCTACAATAACTTATATAATTGCATTTTCGTGCATTTTGGTTTTAAAACAAAGCACAAAAAGCAGGTAGACACATCTGCGCTCCTAGTGTACCCTGACTTGTAATTTTTGTCGTGAATTTTGACTGGAGGGGATTCAAACTAAACCCCAAATCTTACCCCTCACTGAGGGACCAGAGCCCTTCATTTCCAAGCATTCCCCCACTTTGGACTACACCCCTGCACCAATCCATCAGATGACCATCAGTTGGACCCAGTAACGGATCAATAGCAATGTAGTGGAAGCAGCAAATTCATATGATTATTAAATTCAAAAGGCACGATGATTTACCCAAACAAAACGTTACAATTCCATAACAAACAGATTCGTCAGTGAAGAAGGTCCCCAGCAGAGCTTTGGCCAAATAAGTGAATCTGATTGTATTTAAAGGTTTTTAAAAATGTTTTTCAGGTTTAGTGTACAAGATGAGACAACTTTTTAAGACCCAGGATGAACATCCTATACAGTTTTGTTGAGTGAATGACAAAACGTCATAACTCAAAAATCACAATACGACATTAAAATTGGCATTAAAATTTAATTTTATGCATATTACAAACTGCACGGCAGTGAAAAAAACCTTAAAAAGCCCAAAATTCGGACATTTGGGGTTTTAAGGCTTTTCACAAACCAAAAATATAGGATTTTTCAACCAATTTTCTGGCCCATAAATTATTTCAAATAGTCGGCTCAATTTGACCATCACACGTGGCCTTTGCTCCCTGAGGACGGAGATTCGGTAGTGGTACGGTTTCTACACCACCTCTGACGCTGTATTGCAATGATTCGTATACACGCATCCAGCAACGTGGTTGTAACTAATGACTTCCTGCCTGCCCAGTAGACAGATCAACTACCTGGACATTGACAGCTTCGACAACATATTACTCAGAGACGTCAGTGCACTAATCTTCCCATAATTCAAGATTCATCCCAGACAGATGATAAACAGTCTAACGAACCCTAACAAAAATAATAATATAAACTCCAGCAGACGACACGACAGATGGCGCTCGGTGACGTCATATGTAAACAAGCATGCAAGGCGGCGGCAAGAAAATAAGTAAAAAGTAAGGCGGCGTCGGCGGCGTTTAGTTCAGTTTGGCGTCAAGTTGGCTGAGTATGTTGTCGAAGCTGTCGATGCCCAAGTAGTCGATCTGGCCGCGCTCCCAGCTGTACTGACGGCGGGTGTCTCCTAGCTGCTGCTTCGTGAAACCGTTCAGACTGTACGTTGTGCCTTCCACTACTTCCGGCTGTTGGCACATACAAACAACAAACTTACAATGAAGCAAAAACCAGAAAATCTGTGCTGGGACTGGAGAATATAACAAAGTTTTGAAAAACCTGGGGCTTAAGAAAACCCAGACATTTTCCCAAACCTGAAACCCGTGTCTAAACAGTTTGTGAAACACTTGGATTTTGGGTTTGCGTTTAGCACTAAGGGTGCTGCGTTGAATTAGATAACAGCAAACGCGTTTCTGATTAGTTATTCATAGCATACTATCACCTCCAGCTCCTTTCCAGCCGCCGCGGCAGTTAGATTACAACAATCTTTAAAATCCCATGACGTCGCTCACTATTATGCCTTTTAGCTGGTGGGTCTTACTTGTATATGGTTGCCATCTTCCCAATCCTGAACCAGACTCAAAACCCAGCTTTAGTGGCTTTTCAAACCTGAAACCTGCGTTTGGCAACGAAGGCTCCAAGTCTGGAATCACTAGTTGGGATTTAAGTTGAGAATAGTAAGTGCCACCTGGCAAACAGAACAGACTCAATACAGCATCTGTGTATACTGTGTCCATATAAAGTAATCCCCTAGACGTTGTACAACAGAAATGTCGACTCTGAAGGAATATGAATAAAATTCTGTGCACTTAATCCCCAATAAATTGCTGAAGCTCATTGAAAATATTATTCCTTTGCAGAGTTATTGTTGTTGAATATCGATAACAAAATATCTCCGCTGTAACTATTGTTTTCGTTGGCACATTTAACTGAAATTTGGAACTTTGACATTGTTCATCCAGAATTTTGCCAGAATCAGATGTTGTTTAAGTTACACAAATGGGTTTTGTCATGTTCTTAATGCCACATTGTTAACCGAGATATTTTGGTCACAATATTCAACAATTAATAACTCCGCTAAGAAATAATATTTTTCAATGAAATTTGGTGATCACTTGAGCACTTTATTGGGGATTAAGCACATAAAATTTTATTCAGATTCATTTAAATATGATTTTTATTATATAATGACTAGGGGGGAATACTTTTTTCTAGACAATGTACACAGTGTCTCAATAAAAAACAAAAATTTTTCTGTCATAACTTTGTCAAATTGAAAATTTGACAATTTTTGGCAAAATGATAGCCAAGATGATAGAATTATGTTAGGTGCACTCATATTCCATTTTACCTGATTTATGTCAACAGACTACAGTGACTACAAATGCTCTAAAATTGTTGCATAATGCTGAGTTGTCTCCATAAAAAAATTCTGTTGCTCATTTGTTACTCTTGACAAACAGCGTATTAGTACAGCACAACTTTATACTGAAACAACTTGAAATACTGGGGAGACAATATACAAAACATCTTAGATGGAATTGATTTTCCGACAGTTCTGATTTTTGTGCTGTTTGTTCACGTCTCTGTCTTCTACGTCTGCCTCTGTTCTTATGGTTTTTACAGATAATCTTATGACAGTGTTAACTAACCAAACATGCTGCTGACTCGGGAAGAACTCGATAAGACCTTAGAAAAGTTGACAAAAAATCCAAGTAAGTTTTCAGAAATGTCTACAAGTGGCTGTGAAAACATTTGTGACAAACCACCACAGCTTCAAGATAATTGTACCTGTTACCCATCAGAACTGTAACCAGGCTCATGTAGAGCAACATGTTGTTGTTAATAATAACGTGATATTTATGACGGAATGCTTTCACAACAAACCATGGGTCCTTCGATGGATGGTCGGACGTGCTGCATGTAAACATTCCACCAGAGTTTGAGCAATATGGCATAGTTCGATACATCGCCGGCCGTGTGGACTTGACCTGTGGCCGTATCATAGCTACTGTGCCATGGCTTGGCCGGACCAATGTAGTGCAGCACCTTTGTGTCTTTACCATACCTAAACACAAGCCACACAAGTGTCATATCATAGCAGCTGTAAAACGGATTAGCTGGACCACTGTGATGCAGCACAAGGGCGTAACTACTGACCCCGCAGACCCTGCAATGTGGGGGGGCGAGGGTTTAGGGGCCCATTGGGCCCAAAATTATAATTTTTTCACACAGCAAAAATACGAAATTTGACATCAGATGTGGTGCTCTAAAATGCGTTTTTGGCCGGGGGTCCGCCCTGGACCCTGTTCGGGGAGTTCACACGCTCCCCGGACTTCTAGCTGCATTGAGAGGACCTACTTGTAAAAAAAGGGGCGGATAGGAAGATAAAAAAAGACAGAAGGAAAAGGAGAGGGGATATGAAGTGAGGGCGGGAGGAGAGGGAGTGTGAATGGGGGAAAAAGAATTTTCTTGCAGGGAGGCCCAAAATTTGAAGTTACGCCACTGATGCAGCAATTTCCTGTCTAAATTGCTCATGCGTAGCATACCCCGTGACGTCATGCACGTCCAAGTCCCAAAGAGACCACTGTCTTCTGGTTAACTAGCAGAAGGAGAGTACTCAAGAATAGTAAACTACAATGTTATACTTAGGGACAGTAGAAAATCACGGAAACACAGAAATGGCGTAGCCGTGATTTTCGCCAAATGCCATGATTTTGCGAAAATGCCGCGTTTTAGCAAGAACGCCAAGATTCTGCATTTTTTACAATTTTGTTTTTAATCAGCACAGGTTGAAGTTTATCGTGTGATTTTAACACAAAAAATATTTATTCTTGCCTGTGCTACCAAGTTCCGTGTGCTTTGTCACTTTTGGCTCAAAATGCGAGCTTAACGTCATCGTGGAAATATGTATTATAATGTTTCGCAGTGACAAAATTTTACAGATGAAAACCTTGCACTGCACGTAATGATGGTCGTCAGTGCTACATGTCTAGTTTTATAGACTATCTTTGGACTCGTGACTTGATGCTTTGTCTTTGCCGCAATTTTTGCAATTTTCACAAAAGTTTGCCATGTTGCCATTTTGTGCCGTGATTTTCTGCTGTCCCTAGTTAGTATACTGACTGTTTGAAGGCGGGCAGGTAGGAATAGAACGACTGGGCGATCACGTTGTAGAGATAAGGCAAATGCTTCTTGATGTCTTTCGTCGACCATTCGTTAAAGAACAGGTTCAACAGACCTTGGTCACCACCTTCACCACACAAATACACCAATCAAGTATCAGCAATCAGTATAGTCATTAATCAACTAACTAGAAGGCGCTAGTGAGTGAGTGTAAATGCTTTTTGTGACTACGAATTGTGACAAAAAATAAAATAAATCTAGCTCACGTGACCCTGGCCACAATGTCCCTTTAAAACTGAAATTGTCCCTAGGAACACGAACGTCAAATTTGACGTCTGTGGCTTTAACCGTTTTGGAGCTAAGCATTCCACCAACTGGTCCGATTGACTAATCATTTGCATGCTGACAGACACACAGACACACAGTCAATTTGATGAAAACAATATCTCTGCCATTCACTCTATTCACTTGACGTGAATAATGTTAGTAAGTACTAGACATAAAAACAATATCATGAAGTATCACTACTGTGCTAAATACACTAATATCTCGCGAACAGTACAGTTTTTAAGCCGCGCCTATTAAGCTACAGCTGCAGAGCGATGGATCACGGAGATTGTCCAGGTAATGAGTTCCAAGCCATCAGACACCCAACAGCGAAGGCCCGACGGCCGAACGTGCTTCGTCGAAACCGCCGAACGGTAAGGAAGTGTCGACTGGCAGATCTCAGATGCTGTCGACTGCATGGCGACATCGGAGACTGGGAGGCATTGGTCCACCAGGTACTTCGGCGCTTCATCTTGAAGGCACCGGTGAACCGTCACTGCCAGCTTGTACTGCACTCGCTCAGGAACGTTGAGCCAGTGCAGTTCGTCACGCAGTAGACGGGATAGGCATTGATTGAACTTGTGTGCCAGAGACGTGACGAGCTGTAGCATTTAGAACACGTTAGCCAACATCCAGTGGCTAACGTCTGACAGATGCGTTTGAAGCGATCCGCGGCAGGGATCATGTCGTCCCGACGACACTGTACGCTCAGCCGATGGTCATCAGCATACACGTTGATGCCTACATGGTGCTTCCGTACTGTGTCTGTGAGGTCTGCCGTGTATAGAATGAAAAGTCGCGGACCTGGAACGGACCCTTGTGGAACAGAGCACACCATGTAAACCTCTGGTTGCTATAGATGACCTGGAAAGACCTGTCTGACAAGTGTGACTGGAACCAATGCAAAACGACACCGCGAAGACCAAACTGGCGTTCCAGACGGAGCAGTAGTAGGTCATGGCCGACGGTGTCAAATGCAGCCGTCAAGTCCAGCAAACACACAGCAGACACGTGACCACTGTCAGCAGCATAACAGATCACTGTAGATGCTCGTCACAGCCGTCTCAGTGCTGTGGAACTTACGATATGTGGACTGTGTCGATGGCAACATTTTGTTACTGTCTAAGAAAACTTGTAGCCGTGTCTGAACAACCCTCTCAAGTAGCTGGGAGAGAGAACGCAAGTCAGACACGGGTCTGTAGTTCTTAGGCTGGCTTGAATCATGTCCACTCTTCTTTAATAATGAATGGACGAATCACGGCAAGCTTAAATGCAGCCAGAAAGCAGCCTGACGCCAGAGATTTATTGAAAAGAGTAACAATAAAAGGTGACAGCAGACTGTGCATATCTTTCACGAGCCATGTTAGAACCGGTTCCAACTGGCAAGACTTTCAAGGCGCTGAGATGATCAGTTTGTCAATCTCGTCAGTGGATATCGCGGACCAATTGTCAATAGAATGTCTGCTACAGTTTCTTCATGTTACCACTGACAGCAATAACCATATTTTAATTTCCGAACAAAAATTCGTATTCTTTCAATTGTACAATAGTTTGCATAGGCCCTACGTATTACAGTGATTTTAAATGATTGAAAATTTATTACATGGTTGTGTAGCGACAGTCAAGGTGTGGTGGGCTGTTTGATAACCTCTTTACTTCTAACTGTCCACAGAATGCAACGGTGAAAAAATTTTGAAAATCCGGTAACATTTTGCGAAGATAAAGGCAATAAAACAGCGGTTCCTTTTCGCCCGGACACTGTATTTTTCCTCCAGATTGCTTCCCTCTCGAAGACGCCTAGTACCTCGATTAGCAGTACAAGTATGGCCAATTCTTCATCTAAAAATTAAACGTAGCCTACCGTCGAAGCTGCCGTGGGTGACGGCGAAATGTAGCAGCGTTCTGTAAGTTTCTAGTGATGGGCAGAAGACGAAAACTCCCGAGTTGAAGCAGTCGGGCCAGCCTGCGTCCGGAGCGGCTGATAACTCTTCACGATCGAACAGATCATCGATGTTCTCGAGCACCTGTCAGCAAGCCACGCCCACCGCAGCGTTACCATGGCAACCGACATTCACTCAATCAGTTTATTTAAAAATAGAAAATGAGCGTGGGCTAGAAAGCAAGTGTGGGACAGAAAGTTACAATTTTCCGACACAGCAGATTATGGGTGCCCAAAATGTCAATTTTGCCCCAAATCCCCCTGAAGATGATCCATGTACGCAATTAGGCAGCGCTATAAGCCCCTTCAGTGGTTCCTTGCAGATCAAATGCTTACAAAAAGTTGTTACAAATTAAGTAAATAAGTTTTCAACATTTCCCTCACTTCCCCCTCAAATTGCATCAAGTCACGAATCCCACAATGCACGTGTTTAACTATCTACACGGTGTTTCATAAAAAGGACCTCGTTTTTTTTCATAATTCACCCAAATGATGATCAATTTACACAAAATTTGTACTAGTTGCAGCTGAAAAAAATACTAATTCAAAATATTGCAACAAAGTATAGCAGTTGATTAAATATTCTTTGCTACTCGTGACGTAACGATGACGTCATAATGTGTCACAGGTACAAGCTTGATGAGTAATGGTGCTGTCAGTTGCTACCCTGCTCTGATGGTGAAAAATCTGGTTCGCTGATGGACAAATTTTTGAAGTTTTACAGTCGCAGCCACAAAAATGTGCAAATTGATCACATTTACATGTCTGTGGGGATAGTTGGACTTTTGACATGTTCGAGCAAGACATGGTACTAGCACACCGAGCTTGCAAAATGGTTGCATTTTTGGATCCCAAGACGCCTGATTGCATGTCCTCATGTTGCCTAGTGCTGACACGATAAACATTTTTCATTAGCGAATCAGATTAAGTTCACCACCGAAACAGGGTAGCAACTGACAGCACTAGTTGAGACAAGTTTGTACTCACGGCACATTATGACGTCAACATTACGTCACGACTAGCAAAGAATATTTAATCAACTGCCATATTTGGATGCGATATTTTAAATTGGTTTCTTCAGCTACAACTGGTACAAATTTTGTGTAAATTGATCATCATTTGAGTGAATTATGAAAAAGGGGTCCTTTTTTATACGCACAGTTAAATAAAGATCGTACAAAAAGCCTATATAGGTCAACTTATATCACCTGGTCGATCAGACATTTTTCGCACGAAAGTATTTACTTAAATACCTCCACATACAACAAACACCTGGGCACCTAGAGGTCTGGGGGAGCGCTGTAAGCTCCCCCAATACGGTGGCGGATCCCGGCCGCAAATGCATTCTAATGCACTTACACCTCTCGAAACGAATCATGTAGCAATGTAGCAACAAATTCCCAACATTTCGGAGGGGGATAAATTTAAGCCAATAACTGGTTCAAAGTTAGTCCCTGCCTCTTAAATACGGGCCTGTATAAAGCGCTCTTTACAGGTGTTCTTACCAGCGTGTCGGCGTCCATGAAGACGCACTTTGTGAACTGTGTGAGTCGCCAGCAGTGTAGCTTTGTGAAGGTCACGCCAAGGTCAGGTCGAGATAGAAGTTCAAGGTTATCAGCGTCCTGACTGTCGAATACGTTCACTACCGTCACCAGATCAAACAGGTTCGTCAGATGTTGCCTATACATACAGCAACACATCACACAGTTATAGCTTGCTGCTGATCTGGACTAGATAGATTTAGGGGAGGCGCACGTGGTCAAAAGTTAGCATGTCTCCAGGGTCCCTGCGCACCAGGGGTTATCAGGTGAAACCACGGGCGCCCATCCCCAGTTCCCCCTAAGCCCCAGGAAGCAACCTTCCCACGAAGTCTCATCGACCTCGCTGACCTGCACCTCTCCCTCGCATTCGTTCCTTTCCATTTATCCTGTTCCCTTCGCCAAAAACCCTGCTAGAAATCTGGGGCAGCGCAATAACTCCCCAGGGAGATCCGGGGCGTAGCTCCGGCCCAAAAAGTATTATTAGCTCCCAAAATGCATCTTATTACAACATCTTAAGTCATTTCTTTCCAATGCAAATGAATGTCTTCTTGGTGTTTATCTACTCAACCTTTTCCAGGAAGCATCCCGCTATCACCCGTCAATAGAATGGACGGACTGTATCAGCTATTTACAGTGACATCGTTCACAGTAGCCTACCTGAAAACGTCGCTGACGTCTTCAGTAACCATGACGACGAGAGTACGGTTGGTGCCGGAGTTACGTAGAGAGTGTCCGAGCACCAGGGCGCCTATAGCGTACGAGTCGTTCGTAGCTAGCGTTACGTACGCCTGGTCCATTACTACATACACATACACACATACAGTCGGTCTTCATTCTAAAATACTATAAAGACTTGAAAATGTGTATGCAATGACGTCCCGGCACGGCGAGGGGAGGAGGCAATTGCACGCCCCTAAATTTTAGCATTGAGAATTTTTTTCTTTTTTCGTTGGAAATTTGTTTAAAAAAATACAAAGCTGGTGCATGTAATTATGCATATTTGGGGAAATTTAGAAACAAAATTAAATTTGAGCAACCCCCATTATCTCCTCTGTCGGAAAATTGCAGTTTCCTGTTACCTATAGCTACGGAGCGTGCGTCACCTGCCATATGACTTAACATCGAGTGCCAGTTTGGAATAAAATATGTCGAGCGGGCAGTGATTGTAGTACTCACGTCCGGTACTGTGGAGTCTGATCGAACTACAGTCCTTAATCTCGTGACTCGGACTGGAACAAAAGTACTCGACTATATTATCACTCCAAACCAACGATTAAGTACTCGCAGGAGTGTCTGGTGGTAGACAGTGCGGCACTGAGATCAAGCAACGTCAAAGCGCAGACACTGCCGTCGTTGATCGCTCTGGTAATCTCGTCATGAACGGCAATAATGGCGGTCTCGGTTGAATGGTGTGCTCTCTGTACGCTGATTGACGTCTTGGCAAGAAAATGTGAATGCTTGCAATACACTGTTATCAAGCCAGCTCTAAGAGTGCACGACGTGTGCTCGAAGTTTGCTTCAAGTTTGCCCTAGCCTCTAAGTGTGCTTCATGCATGCTTCCTCGTGTAAACGGGGTATAACTAATGAGATTAAAGATGGGCTCTCTACTACCTGCACCAAAATGTGCAGATTCATGTACTTAGGCCTAATCCTGCACAGTCACGTTGACATTTGACAAGTGGATGCATCATAAAATACCACAAACGCATTGTACGAAGCACGCTTATTACTTGGTGACTATAGGCCGCTAACACGTCGAGGCAAGGCTAAAGCCACGATTTTTGTCTTCGAGCTGTCCCCGAGGATTCCAATCACGCATCCCGGTTTTATTTCAGTGTTCTATGGACGGATAAAGCAATGGCGATCGGGTTACATTAGTGCAGTGATGCACACAATACGCACGGTATAACGGTTGCGCCTATGTACAATGATAACGTAGGCACTAGGCATATAGCAGTCGTAGCATCACGCATTAGAAGCAGGAGCAGCGGCGTGGCCCAAGCCTAAACGATCAGTCATTCATTCCAGCAGTCTAGTAGTCTAGAACTAGTCCTGTCCTGACTAGGTCAGTCACTCACGAGAGAGGGCAGGGTACGGGCAGGGCAAGACACTGCACAGCGGTCCGTCCCTCCTAGCCTACCACTCCCACTGTGAATATCCCATTCCCAGTCCCTAGTCCTAGGCAGTCACACCCGCAGAGATCTATTTTTGGCTCGCTCCCCCGCTAGCTATAGCCCGGCTAACGCGAGCTAGAATGTACACAACACAGCTTGTGTACACGGCTTTTGCCGCCGCATCTGTGCACCCGCGTTACCACCGACGTTTTCAACAAGATCCCGGACTTTCCAGGAAAACCCCAGATACGCCACGACGCAGGGGCGTCATTTAGGGGGGCTGGGGGGTCTACGGACCCCCAAGGATTTATGATTTCAAGTTTTTTTTCTCTATAAATTGTACCTTTGATTAAACGTGAAACAGCTAAAATGTCAACTGCGTTACCGCTGCAAGAACAATAGAGGCCTACCGTCGGGGATAGGTCTATGCTATATGCTATATGCTACGACACATACGAACTATTCCAGAACTATTCAATATTACAGTTTGAAGTAGATTTTAAAGAACATTATGTATGATCTGATTACTATGATGGTGTTCACATTATTGCATTTTGTGTTCTTTTTTGCTGTGTTACATTAGTTTTCTGATGAGACATAGGACATGTCTGCCTGCAATAGACTTTGGTTGATTAATGGATTTTAAATGGCAACACGTAAACTAAGCATAATATACTTATGGATGCGTACTCTAGTAAAGAAACATTTACCATCCTAGCAATCGGACTCATCAGTTGAGTATAATTTTGTCAGTTCAAGTGTGTTATAGAACATGCAAGGTTGTTAGAGTGGAGAAGTGTTAGATTTATTGGTCTGTTAATGACTGTTATATACATTTACTGTGTAAAC
>Ga0209367_1005626_pt1 | contig 17351 bp, 9 predicted proteins | sample WorMetLIZISLAND2_FD_187412 | JGI IMG/M metagenome (GOLD analysis project Ga0209367, IMG submission 187412) | Marine gutless worms symbiont microbial communities from Max Planck institute for Marine Microbiology, Germany - Olavius geniculatus... ... | reverse complement strand
CTATACTGAACAAGTACCGCGCAACACTGGAAACAAGCATCATGCTCGGACTGAGGTGTCCATCTATGGCAAAGTAAATCAGCTTGTATGTGAGCAGCATATTGCAAGACTAGCCTAACAGTAAGCTATGTTCACATCAGTGTAGTATAGGATAGGTCTAAAACAACTGGTTAGCTAACGCTCTTACCTTCTTCCCTGTTAAACTCCAAAGTTCGTATCTCTCGTCGTTGACGTTGGACGTCCGGCGGCGTGCGTCTGTGAGTGCTGATGCTGGCGGTGATGCCATAGTGTTCTTTGCGACGCAAACTTCTCGTCGCATAGTGTACAAGTAATCAAAAGACGTTCAGCATTCGGCTTACGGCCTCGACGAGCTTCGGGAAGTCAAGTCTCTGGGTGTGACTGCCTGACGTGACGCCTTAACGTGAAATTGGCCTTAAAAAGTTCGACAACAAACTTCACAAACGAGTCACTTATCAGGCATTTTGTAAATCACTGTTATTGCCGTAGATTACAGTTCACAAACATTTTCCGCTACATTGTTTACAAACACGTCACTGCAGACGCTTTCACCTCTCTGCTAGGAAGGCTGTGATTGGTCGGTATGATATTTGCCACCGCTGTTCACAGACGCTTGTAATTTGTAATAGCAGCAGCACCATATGTCAACAGAGGAACTCACAGATCCGGTTAAATGCATAGATGTTGCTTTAATATACCTGTAGTGTTTAGTTCTGTCTGCAGTAATAAACTAAATTGTAACTACATTTATTTGTTCATTTTTCCATGAAATATTGTACGTACAGAATTTTGAATTTGTTGTTACAGTTGCATTATTAGTACTTGTGTAGTGAACAGTTTTGTTCCCTGTCTGCTCTATTTGTCTGTGTTGAACTTGAACTACATGAAGGGCTGCATGTTGCTCATATTGGATCAGAAACGTACTTTTAGCCATGCTGGACAAGTTGCAACAAAGGCATCAAACTTACCAGATGTACTGCTGTAATAACTCCTAACAGTTTAGAGTCAAGTGGCTTTTCTAGCCTAACAGCTGAAAGAACTAGCTAGCTAGTTAAAGCCAGTAGCAGCAGGAACAGGAAAGAATGATGGATAAAACCAATGAACGAAAAGTTTGTCGAATGTCTTGATGATGTGTATATTGCTAATGTGGTTGCGTCTGCAGAAAGCCAGCGTGCTTACCGGTTTGTGCAAGGCAAAGACTGGGGCTTCAAGAAGTTCATCCGACGAGATTTTCTGATGGACGAAGCCAATGGTTTGCTGCCTGACGACAAACTGACCATATTCTGTGAGGTACTGGGAGGAAATTACAGTTCTGTATGTGTGTGTGTGAATGTGTATTGAGGAACTGTGCATATTTATCTTGAAATTTTGTCCTGGGAAACTTATGAGCAGCTACGAAACACCCTAAGTACCAAAAAATAATAGGTGATATATATCGTGCAGCGATTAGCAGTTTGGGAAGCGCTAAACTCCTCGTCAAGAAGTCTGCCATCATGTTTTTGTCACAGTCTCGTCATTAGGCCCCACAGTTTTTTGCGGTAAATTTTCGTGCGCCTGTTCGCAAAATTCTGCAGCTTATCGCAGCCTTTTGTTTGTGCTTAAACTAAGCTTTACTCTGTTTTAAAAAAACTTCAGTTTTTGGATGCTGGCATGGCGTTCAGTTATGCTAGCCACATACAAAGGAAATTATCGGTCTTTTTTTCTTTTCAAAAGTGCAATTTGTCAATTAGTCGCATTGTGCCGTATGCGATGGTACTTATTAGTAGGGATGCAGTTTTAGGCAGTTCAGTTTGATTTTTCTCCGTAATATAGTTAGTTTAAAGCCGATGATTGTACCGATCATAGTTCATTTCTTAACTTCTGTAAAATTCTGCGGCAGTATCAAAATTCCGCGGAAAAGGGCAATTTTCTCGGCACAGCCTATCGAAACTGTGGGCTCTACTCATCATATGTTGATAATTTTTTGTAATTCTTTCAGTTTCACTCAGGAAATTTGCAACTGAACTTAGTTTCAGCTGAGATGTTGTGATGCTAATGCTGAGAGCTAATTTTCACTGTGCTGTAGCATTAGTAAAAGCAAATTACTTTACGGAATTTTGTTCTTAATCTAATTTATTGTTGAACCAGGTAATAGCAGGATACCGTACATACTTTATGTGTACTGTTCAGCGTGTCACTTATCACGCTGCCTGCCTGCTTGCTTGTAAGTTATCTGTTTGTGTCAGTGTTATTCATATGCATTGTGTCATTTATATAATTATCGTAGAAATACAAGCTTGCAATTGATTAGGTTTTGTTATTTAATAAAAGGTCAGCGAGAAGGAGCTCAAAAACCCACATTAGATATGAGCCTAGCAAAAAAGGGCGTGTTCTCTTTCTTCTGCAGCAAGTAGCAAATACTCAGAATACTGATGGTGCTATTAGGTGAGCGTAGTGGGGGAAACGGTGAACGTAGCGGGTCAGTCGAGTTGTACACCGGTCAAAGTTCCTGACTGCCGGCTGAGCGATGATCTCGGCACACTGTTTGATCGCGGCTCGTTCTGTGACGTGGTGCTCTGCGTTGGTGGCCGTGAATTTCACGCACACAAAGCTGTCCTTGCTGGTTAGTACGAATTCTACTGATGATAACTTCATGTGTGTGTATGTTGGAGGCATGTTGGGGGTGGGGTTGGTTTCGGTTAATAAATTTATAGTACTGTACACCTTAAGCTGGGCCAAGTTTGTATTGTCAGAGGGCATTTGAACCATGTCTCTATGTAACCAGTTACCCAGGTAGACTCGAGTGGGATGGTAAAACGACAGTCAGCTTTTTAGTTGATGGCAAATTTAGTATTGTAGCTGCCTTTTAGGGTTTTGGCGAATCTGTGGAGTTGGCCTAAAGTTCAGCTTATGCGGACTTCAGGAGAGAAAGTTCTGCAAGATACTACGCTAGACTGGGAAATTGTTTGTATATCTGCGTATGTTTTCATCTGCTCTCTGTCTCTCATCATCTCATGTCCACATGTTTCAGTTATTTTACCTTTGTAGCAGCTGCTTCGACCATTTGGATTTACTTATTTACTTGTAAACTAATCAGTGAAACTTAGATTATTTATACAGTTTTTTAGTAGCTGTGGATATGGTGTTTCTGTAGTTTGTGATGTCATTCGGGGAGTAGAGATTTTTTGGAATGTTAATGCAAGGAGTGTACAAGAATAAGATGACAGAAAGAATAGATCATGGTGTCGGAACAGCAGTAAAAATTTGCACTGCAAGTTGAGCCGTAACTGACGCTTGACATGATTCCTGCTATAACCAAATAACTAGCTTTTTTGTTTATTATTTGCTTACGTTGTTTGCCAGAGAGAATAATATATTCTGTTGATTGCAGCTCGGTCGGACGTTTTCAGTGCTATGTTTGAACATGAAATGGAAGAGCGCAAACATGTGAGCAATCAGATTACATGTTTATGATGCGTACCGTTCTAGATTGAGTAGTGTTAAATTCACAGGGCTCCCAGTTGTCCTGAAATTCCTGAAATGTCACAGATGTCCTGAAATTGTCCTGAAATCAGCAATTGTCCTGAAATTTTACTCATTTGGTCAGAATGTCGTGATACGGACCTTTGTTATGCTGTCGTTACGGCATTGCATTCATTTTGTACTTCACTTAGTTAACAGAACTCTATCAGTACTTTTGACTTACTTACTTATTTACTACAGTTTCGTCTTAGTATGTTCATTTTAGATGCACTCCATTTATTGTTTTAGGTGTAACAGTGCCTCAGTAACATTTTTAGGACTGCAGTACTGATCTGCTTCAATGCATAACATGTATGAGGACAGAAAAACGTGCATTTTCTGTGTCTTGAGCCTCGTGAAACCAACAAAAATGTCCTGAAATTTTGTAAACATTGGGTTCTGAAATTTTTCTTCTTACTCCTGGGAGCCTTGAGTTCATGGTTGTGATGATGCACTAAGTATGTAGGTACAGTAACGGGGTTTTATTGACAGTAGGCACAGTACATGTAGGTGCAGCACTGGTGACAAGATAATTTTTGCTTTAGTCTGTTGAGGACATTGGAGACATGAATATTCTGTGTTATTACATCTTATAAGTACGTAGGATGTAGTTGAGCTGTACCACATATTCTATTCACAATTTGTTCTATTCGTATTCGGTTGAAGCTAGAAGACCTTATTCTTACTTGGCTGAATTGTAAAATTTACAATTCAGTATAGTAAGTGATCGAGCTATGGCTGTGATCTATGTCCTTCTGATGTTGAATATCAGAATAACAGAACTATTGAGCAGAGCATATAACTGCCAGTCTTGTGACTGTGTTGAACTGTTAGGATAGATGAACATCAATTGTAACAGCTTGTTGCCATTGTCACATATTGTGTTAAAGTGATAGTCATGATGAGATAGCAGATTTGATGCTTGTGAATCAGTTATTAGCTGGCAGTATCATGTATCCTTGTGTTGTGTGCTAGAACCGTGTTGAGATCACCGACGTCGATCGAGATGTCATGCTCGAGATGCTGAGGTTTATATACACCGGCAAAGCTCCGAGTCTGGACAAAATGGCCGCCGACCTCCTCGCTGCCGCCGACAAAGTATGTCACTGTTTGTGTGTCAGTATGTCATGTCCGATTACTTACTAGAGCTAGTTTATTTCGTCTAAGTCACTGAACGAATATTGGATCTAATCAGTCACGAAAGTAACCAGTTACAAAATTGACTGGTGGTTTACACGCTAAAAACCAATGTGTGGAGACTGAAGGTGACAAAATGTGTGCTGATGCAGTAGTGTTTTAAGGTTCTCTTTAAACGATGCAGTGTTAGGTAGTGACAGTGGCATATTGTTCTCTTTATTGCGTTGTCTTTCTTGCAGTCAGCTTCGCCTTTTGTCTTCCTGACTCTATCTAGTTCATGGTGAATTCTTGTATCTATATATATTTCAAGGCTACCACCAAAACTAAGCAGTGAGTGCCTGGGTTGTTGTTTTTATATTTACCTCCGCCAAGGAGGGTATGCTTTTGTCGGACTTTGTTTGTTTGTCTGTTTGTCTGTCTGTGTGTGAGCAAGATAACTCGAAAAGTTATGGACAGATCTTTCTGAAATTTTGAGGGTATGTCGGGCATGGCATAAACTACCAGTGACTCAATTTTGGGCGTGATCCGGCAGGAATCCTGGATTTTGGATCACTTTGAAATTTTCGTTACCATTGCGTTAAAGTGGGCATAAGGGAACCGCTGGCAAAGTGAAGATGGTTGCTCCACCTGGCGAATAGCTTTGCCTTGGCGGAGGTACCTGCGCTCTTCGAGTGCTTTTTCTAGTTTACTTTTATGCCTGCATCCATCTGTGCATCATGTTTCCAAAATTCATTTGTGGAATGATCAGTGTGTTTGAGTTTCTATTTCTGCTTGTGCTATGTGTATTATGTCTGCAGTATGCGTTGGAGAGACTAAAAGTTATGTGTGAGGAGGCGCTCTGTTCCAGTCTCAGTGTTGACAATGTGTCGGAGGTTCTTGTTCTGGCCGACTTACACAGCGCAGAGCAACTCAAAGCACATGCCATCGATTACATCAACAGGTTACTACGAGCATCTGCTTATTATTGCTGTCTGGGTGATTTTCTAAAACCTGGAATGTCATGGAATCTTTACGTTTTTAAGGCAACTTTCTGGAAAGCACCTTATTGGGAAAATTTTTTATTGTTAACCTTATAGTTGGTACAGCGCAAACTCGTGACCCAGGTTGAAATCCTTTAGTGGTAAATTTGCAATATTTTGGCAGTCATCTAAAAACATTGAGCTGTTTATTAATAAATATTAGAACAATTCAGATATCGTTTTTCAGTTTTATTTCGATTTGCTTTTTTTGTTGTAGCAGCTTACCATTTTAGTGGCAAATTTATTTACAGCACCATTAAGTTGCTGATGTCATGGCGATGTTAATTGACAGTTGATCTAACTCAATTTGCTTTGAAGTTTTGCAGTCCGGAAGTGGACTCGTTTGACTGGAGGCTATTTTCGTCACTTGGATTCATCATAAGTGACGTCTTCAAAGACTTAACTTAAAACTTATTTGTTCTCTTCCTCTTTTCCACTACTGACTGTAAAGTGACTGCGGTGCCCTTGGCATTTGTTCACTGTAAGTTGTATTGTATTGACTTGGAGTTAGACTTGAACTAAGAGAATTCAACCGGATCAACTCGTATAAGCTCTGCTAGTTTGTGACTGGTCTTTGTGTGTGTGTGTGTTTGTATGCATGTAGTCATGCTACGGACGTGATGGACACGCCTGGCTGGAAAAGTATGATTCTGTCACACTCGCATCTCGTCGCGGACGCGTTCCGTGCCCTGGCCAGCTTGCAGAGCCCACCGCCGGAACGACCCAAGAAACGAGCCAAGATGATGGCGTGATGATACCACCCTGACTAACAAACGTCTGCATAGGGGACATGCGAGTCGGTTGCCGACACTGTCAGTTTATTGCTGATGAACTGTCAATCTATTGCCGATGTGGTCGTCTTGTGATAAACATTTTTGGCATTATTGCGTAATGCTGCTGTCATACAGCCTGTCAGCTGGTCATCTGACTTGTACTGAATCGCTTCATGTCATAACGTACGAACTGCAATGAATTCACGGTGACTGCTTTTTGGGAACTTCGGAATCTTGGGGAATCTGACATGCATCAGTGAATTGACCAAAGATTGGCAAAATTATTGTCAGGAATTGTTGTAACTTTTTGTTTGAGTCAGCACCGATATTAACAGAGTAAAGAGTGCCACCATGTCCAGGAAACTTTCTTGAAATTTCTCCATACCGAACAGTTTGATAAGTGGTCACCGGGAATGTTATTTTGATTTGATTTTAATTTCTTTGCAATGTGTTTGTAATGAAATTAGGCTGCTGCTACTGTATTGCTGTTATATCAGTTTTTGTTTTCCAGTAATTTTGATACTGATTCTAGCTCTTTGAACTAGCAAAACCATGAACACCTTGCTGGCCTGTCTCCTGACATTTGCTTTCCTATTGTGCTACGATTAAGTGGCTATATTTAACAAGTGAACATGCAGTCATATATTTATCAGTAAATTACTGTTGAGACTACTTTGTATTTCTGTTACCTGCTGTTTTTTTGGCAGTCAGTTTTCATTTTTGTTCACCGACAGCCATTGGGCATTTTGCTTGCCTTCCATACCTCTAGCCCAGCAAACAGCATCTAAGCACTGATAGTTATTTTTAATAGTCGATACATTAACTCAATAGAGACCTGGTACGTTATCTACATAGCTACAGTAGAAAGGTTGCATAGTTATGCAAAATTGCATGTAGTAATTAAAACGACGACTGATGTTAACCTAGTTCCATTTGTAGTTTTAATTCACATTGTCTGTATATTTTGGAAAGAGATTTTCCCTTCTCGACAGTTGCATGTATGGGGTGTAGGATTCTAATTGTATTTAGTCACAAATAACTAAATAATCAGTTTTGTTGATAATTATTATCACTCTTCTGTGTGCTGCTCTGTTGTAAGATATGGCACAGAAGTTACTTTTTCTGCTCATCTCTCTTGTCTTGTACTGAGATTGCCTGAAACCATTGTCTGACAAATGTTAATTGATTTTATCTTTAGTTCAGTAGCGGTGGTACGAATGTTCAGCCTAGGTAATAATGTCATAATTGTGATGTTGATGCTAAAGTAACATTAAACTGTTTAATTAGGCCTATCAGTGGTACGGTGTGTTTTGTTGTCTGTAGCCAGCTGATTAGTGCGACACATGGCCTAAATATTGCTGTAGCGAAGCAACTAGGTGCACCCATAAATTATCATTGCTCGGTGGAGATACATGTAATTAAATAATTACTATTATTCGCTACTGAACAGATCATTGCTAGGAAATCCTGCTGCTGAAAAGCTAAACTAAGAAGTTCACTATTTTTGCTTGTAGCCATTCTGACCATCTAGCAAATGTCTACAGCAGTGGCAATTCCCTGAAATTGGTTTTTGAGGATTAGGCTGTGATTACATTGAAATACCCCTAATCTGCATTTTTCATTTATGTAAAATGATTCTGTGATGGATTTTGCAAAAAATGTTATTGGTACTTGTCCGTTAATTCACCCCCACCCTAATTATTCAGGCTAACATTAACTCTAACCTTAGCCAAACTAGATAAGGCTGTCATTATCCATTGGAGTGGACGGCATAGATACTAGGCTATCTTAACCCTAACCTTAAAACTACCCTTAGGCTGAACTCTAGTGCTCAGTTAATTCGGGTGCGGGTAAATTAACGGACAAGTACTATGTTCTTCCCAGATGTCACCATCTGATTGTTGTGAATTCTCTTCTCTCAACTACTGTTTTGCCATTTCTGCCACCATAGTAACTAATTTTAAACCGCTGGTCTGTTAGTTTGTCTCAAGGATAAATAATTGACTAATTGTATATCTGTTCTTTTGTTTATCTTCAGAATCATTCGTACACATTACACAACGTTATCAATCGAGTTGTAAAAAAAGTTCCATTCGCACATCTCCAAGCTGTTGTTAAACGAACTGGAAATCCCACGCGTCACGGCCCGTCCCAGGTGTTTCGGTGTTGATGTTTACATTTTAGAGGAAGGTTGTTTGAAGTGTTATGACTTTTGCTTGCAAATAGCAATCAGTTGGCGATTACAACAACTAACATATTGACAACTCAGTATGAAGGGAAGACGTGCAAAGAAGAAAACTGTTGTTGTTGCTTAGACATGAATCGGACACTGCTCTGGAGTGGCATCATTCTTATATATACCCGGTAGTGCATCTGCTTGGTAGATTGCCCCCAATCACAAGCAATGGCCGTCCTGTTTGTAGTTTACATGCCCAATGAAGAGCGAGAAGAAAATGATGAAGACGTAGAACCTTTTAGTCCAGCACCGTTGATGATGTCGAAACACGCGACTGTGAACGGCAATAGCAAGATACCGTACAATGACGATAATGATAATGGTGGTGGCGGGGAAAAGGCTGACGCTGTGCCCAACATTACGATCGAGATTGGAGATGACGGTGATGAATTTTCACTGAATAAACCGCTGCTGGACACTGGAGACGAAATCAGTTCTGAATCCAGTGACAAGCCAGCTGATGACAATGACAACTGCGTCACTAAGCACCAGTCGTTGCTGAGACTCAACAAGTCGATCCCTCGCCGGTCATCTGACAATGTTCTCACCAACCAGGCAGAGAACATGCAGTCATCAGACATCAAAGCCACATCTGAGAGTGTGGTGTACAAAGGTAACAAAGTTCGTTTTGAAGTAACGAAACTTGACACGCCTGACAGTCAGAGAACGAAGCAGCCTGCTTCCGAGGCGCAACATGCTGCGGAGGCAGCTGCATCAATGGATGAATTAGTCACAGAGACTAAAGGTGATGAGAAGAAAACGAGTTTGGTCACAGATGAAGAGGCTGACGTCGAGTTAGAAAGACTGACTCTGAAAGAGGTAAACTCATTTATTCAGTTGTACGTGCAATGCTGATCATTCTTCATCTCCTTTGTGTCCTATTCTTTATGGCGTCGACCTCAATCAGTATAATGAGTAAACTATTTAATATCAGTACTAACACTTGAAATGAGTGTGTTTATTGAAAGATTGAGATTTTTAAACTAGCGAATCGAAGAACAACATATGTTGGTGCCAGCTAAATGAATACCAACATGTTATATGAACCTTACAAACCTTGCACTGTTATTAGAATTTCTGAGAATTGTGATCAAGAAAGTCCAAAACACGCGACTGTGAACGGCAATAGCAAGATACCGTACAATGACGATAATGATAATGGTGGTGGCGGGGAAAAGGCTGACGCTGTGCCCAACATTACGATCGAGATTGGAGATGACGGTGATGAATTTCTACTGTGCGAAATAAAGTTTACAAAGTTTGGAGATTACAAACATATAATATATGCCCCTATAGCTAATTAGCAATAATACTGTGTTTTTGTCATTGGCTTCTTTTAGGCTGCACATGATTACTGCTGGTGACCAGAACTGTGACTGCTTGCATTATCATTACAGTGTTAGTTGTTGAATTTGTTATTGCATTTTAGCATTACTGGCACTAGTTTTTATTGGTAAAATTTGTTGCATTTGTTTGTAGGTTATTCTAGAAGTTCTTGATGAGTTTGCTATTGACACTGATGTCTGGTCAACTACATTCAACAAAAGGCTTCTGCATGTATGCTCTTACTTAGGTGTTCTGTTATTCTGTGTTTTTGTGAGTTATGTGAACGTGAGCAACAATCTCAAGACCAAGACATTTGATAGACCAAAAACAAGACCAAAAATGCACTTTGTCAACAGCAAAAAAACCGATCTTTGTCTGTTAAATGCATAATATGAATAAGACAACATTTTGATGTCGAGACCAAGAGCATGGACTTGACCCCACATAGATGTCACAGCAACCCACAACTGCGAGTTACTGTTACAGAGTGTTCACGTACGTTGAACATGCACATTGTTGCTGGCAGCATGATTGGATATGAAGTCAGTGTGTAATGGTGGCTCAGCTGCCCACTGGCCATTCTCCATTTCTGTCGGCCCATAGTATCAGATGATGAGACTCTGCCACCCACCGTCTGCCTCCTGCACTGTAGTGGTGTCGAAGTGACAGCAGTGCACCTGGTATTCCAATGTCCGTCTCATGACCAGGCTCGGTTTTCAAGTTTCAATTACCTCACAATATTTGTGGAGTTTCTTGAATAAGATTGAGGTCAGGAATGAGAGTGAGAGGGAGGCAGAGGGAGAAGGAGGCTACATGGTCACATTCCTGGTGTTTGTTGTACATCTGCATTTGTTTTTGTCGTTGCAGTTGAAGTTTACCGTGAGTTCTGCTGATAGTGATCGTGTTCTTGACCGGCTGTTGTGGCTTGGGTTTGGACGTATTCCTGAGACATCGATCAGGTATCTATCATCTGTCATGTCTGAGCATTGTTACATGTTCACACATTGATGTGTGATGTTTGATAGTACATAGGAATACTGGTAAGTTGTCAAGAATAAGTTTCTCATCAGCACAGCGGATACCATCTGACTAAGCTAATTTTGTGACTGGATCGGAGATGTGCGGATGGGATGTGTATCCACAAGCATTCTTTTGATGTGATTGCTGACGTGGACACAGTCTTTTTGTGTCTATGCAGTTTTTTGCGCATGTCATATTGGTTAAAGCTGTCAATTTTTAACATTTTTACTGTTACTGGCATTGTGGATGTGGTTGTGGACACCTGACGGCTTGGTCAGGCAGACACAGACACAAAATTCCAGGAGTTGCACATCTCTGGACTGGATGGCTGTGATTATAAGTAAATCTTCTTTGCCAAATAGTATATCAGGTACTGGAGATCTGAAGTTGAAATTTTGCATGTAAGTAGCTATGGTGGGAGGCTAATTCTCACAGTCTTGGTTGGCATGGTAAAGGATTACTTTTCCAACAGATTTTGTCATTGTTAGATGCTAGCACATGAACTGTGATAGCATTAGCTTGGATTGCAGCTCCATTTTTCAGATATCACAGGAACCTTGGTTATATTAGTATTGCTTATTTATTGAATACTGTACGCAAAGGCAAGTTTGGCAAGCTGATTTTTACAGATCTGTTAGTTGCTTTTGGCTTATGATACAAGACATGTTTGCAGATGATATTCTGACTGCTTTATTGATGACAGGAGAGTAGTGTGGAAATATTTTTGGTATGAAACTTAATCATGTCATTCACACGCTGTACTTGTTTTGTTTGCAGTCTGTTTTCAACGACTGTGCATTATCATAAAGAAGTCGGTGATGACGAATGTGAAAAGAAGTAAGTTCTAAAAATGGAATTGTTCACATCAGCGTATTTGTAACTGTAAACTTTTGTTATCTCGTTGTGGTCATGAATGTACTAGTTTATTGTGCGCTTGTTTTTTATTTGAACTCACATATGTACTGTTTACATAGTTACAGAGAACAAAGTGTTGAGTTGAGTGTTCATGTTTTTCTGTCAGAGCAAGAAGTGAGAAGAGTGAGTTTGTGAAATCGATCAAGTCCAGACTCACGGTCTCTCAGGTCACACGGATGTAGTCTACTTTGAGTAATCTCATAGGTTGAAACACTAACTACTAAGCTATATAATCTCATTAAGTTACAATCTGTCTTTGTTATGGTTAGCTTTAGCATTAGAGCCGATCAGCAGAGATAAAATTAAAAGTAAATATGTGTAAGAAAGAGTAAATAAAGGTTGTGATTTGATGAATTTTTGCTGTTTTTTGTTGTTTTCATAATTGTATGTTTATACTTGTGCTGAAAAAATTACAATAGTTCTGGATCTATGAAGTGTTCTTTGTTTTCTTGTTTAATTTGCGGAAAAAATTTTACCCAATATTTTTAACTATTGTGGATAATATAGCTAATTGAGTGCTGCATTTGGAGATGTGAAGACATTTTTTGATATGCATTTTGTTTGTGTGCTTAAATTGGTTAATTTTTAGGATTTGTGTATACAGGTTGTGTTGGCAGTTGAAAGCAATGCTAAGCTGACGTTTGACTACGTGATTCTCAGTGCGTTGGCCAGGTGACTGCGAGTGTGTTGTAGCGTTTGATCTTTGTGACTCCAGAACTGTCACACGACATCACGTGACTCAAATAGGTCAAGATCTTGACCCCAAAATATTTGAGGTTCCATATCTCCATAACCGTGTGAAATAGATGCATGGTCATCAGTAACCACTCGTAGGAAACTGCCCAACATGAGTCCGTGGTCACCTGACCACTGAAGTCGAGTGAAACTAAGAAGTTAAGGTCATGACCCCAAAATATTATAGGCCTCGTATCTCCATAACCATGCCAGATAGATGCATGGTTATTATTGGTCAGGCGGGCGTTTTCTGTTGCTGTCTCAACTGTCTGGAACTCCCTGTCCTGTGAACTTCACGATTCAGTGTGTTTCATGGACACTTTTAGACAGTCGCTAAAGATGTTCTTGTTATCGCAGTTTTAGCGTGTCATGCACATTAGAGGTTTTTAGGATAATGTGCTATATAAATTTACAGTTGACATTTGACTACCCATAGGAAACTGTCCACTGCGAGTCTAATGGGCATGTGACTGATTACATAACATGACCGCAAAAGGTCCAGGTCATGACCCTTAAATATCTGAAGCCCGATATGAGGACCATCTGTAATAAAACAGCAAATGTAAATGTGGAAAATAGCAGTTGATACACTTGTTAATGGCAACATTCAAGGTTTAGCACATCAAAAACACCAAAAAGATCACGAAAAGTGATATTATTTAGCAGCACATTGACAGACTGTGATGCTGGCAATGTCACTTTTTGATGTACTAGTTTTTGAATGTTGTTGTTAACAAGTGTATAAACTACTGTTTTGTACATTTATCTTATTATTTATCTCTCTCTCTTTTTGTGTGTGTTTATGGCTGACTGGAGTCAGTGTGATAGCAGCCCTTGGTCTAGCAGAGAACAGCTCAGTTGTCCTCGTTGCCAGCATGCTTGTCTCTCCACTCATGGTATCATTAATACGTCGTTCTTTTGCGATTGTTTTTTGTTAATAATGATGTTATTGAGTAGGAATTGTTTATTGTTGTTAGTGTGTTAACTGAGGATCAGTAGGCTATTTGTCTGTTGAGTATTTAACTGTATTTCTTCATATCAGTTATTCACAGTGAGTTTTGTTTCACACAGTTGTGGCTGAGTAGCCAAATGGCTGAATAACAAGGTGCAAAACAATGGACACCAGGACAAGAGCAAACAAAAATGGTGATAACAATAATAACATAGTCTATAATAAAAAAAAAACACACACACATAGTTGCATTCATTACAATCAATATCCTGTCTTATATTTTACCACTGGCAAAGGAAGTAGTTATGATTTCAGCAATGTATGTCTGTTGGTTTGTTAGCTGCAAGTTGTATAGTGGCCCTTATTGTCGGGCAGTATGTCTGTGGGTCTGTCTGACCACACATCTGTCCGCTGTCGGTCTGCCATTTGACTGTTGATAGCGCTTTGCATTGCAGCTAGCAAGCATGTTGCTTATCGGCTTGTTTATTTGTTTGTCTGTTTGTTAGGCTATCTCTCTGTTCACTGGATTGGATGTATGTTCTGATCAATTTGTTTCACAACTGCTGGTACAATTGCTGTTCAGAGAACATTGCTGTGTGTGTTATCAGTTTGACTGTCAGTCTGTTGCTGTGTTTTAGGGCCCAATTGTCGGCTTTACTTTTGGCGCTATCATTAAAAACCAGAATCTTTGGCGGATTTCTGTCAGAAATGAACTCATTGGGCTTCTGATTTGTCTTATTTTTGGTCAGTTGGCTTTTTGTCTTCAGTTTATTTCAGACAGTAAGCCTGGTGATTGGTAGCACTTAACACTATTTGTCAAATGGTATCTCTGGAACTGCAATAGTTCTGAAGTTGACACTTTGCATGCAGGTGGAATATATATACACCATCCCAAAATTAGTGGAACCCCTACAGATAAGTTAGTGTAAAATCGTAACTATTTGATAGATTTTTACAAAATTCAAACAGTCATTGAGACAGTCATTCCGAACTTGTCTTTAAAGTTCGGGTTTAAAATGGCCACCTTTGGCCTCAATGCAAGCTTTTAGTCTAAGGCAGGTACGCTGCTGCTTGATTCTTTTGTCAATAACAGTGCATTGAATGTATCTTAATGTAAACAAGCTCTGATGTCATAATGACATTACACTGAGCACACATGGTAAGGTGCATACGTCACAATGGGTGTGACCGTAAGTAATGTTAATGTAATTTATATTCGTTTATTACACAAGTTGACAGACTGCAACTGAACATACTGAGAGCAAAGGTAGTCCAGTGTAAGATATTTCATTGAAATCCATGCACTACAAACTGAATTAGGCATGTTTGAAGCAGGGGTGCCACTAATTTTGGGACACGGTGTAGTACACGGTTGATACACATTCCCAGTTTTTGCCCAAAGCCAATGCGACACTGTAACCAGCCATCCGGAACAACGCAGCCTGCCCGTCCCTTTGTGGAAAGTACAGTGAGTTTAGTGAAAACTGGTGAGCACACTGTACAATGCACTAGTCCCATATTTGTGGTCTGGCAGTATATGCTGGTGTCTGGCTGAAGGCTAAGGAAATGGAGATGTTATGCGCCTCATGGCTTAAATTAATCTAGTTCGAAATAGTTGTATTATCTTAAAGTCTGTGGTTTAATTTTATTTGTTTAATGTTACACTTTGACTATATAGATTAACAAAATTTTGCTGCAGATGTTCAGGCTCTGCAGATGTTCAGGCTTTGCCATACAGATAGACAGGTTGGCGTTGAACCTGTGTGCAGGTTTCTTATTTGGCCTAATCACTGGCGGTATAAACAACACAGGAGTGGTCTGGGGAGCTACTGACAGTTGGCCTACAGTTGAAATGCAGTCTCGGTATGTTTGCTGTCTTCCGTTTCTGCGTTTTATTGACTGCTAAAACTTTTACTATTTAACTGTTTCTTAGACTTGTGCATGGCTATTACTTATGTTATTGTTATATTAGTTGCAGTAATAGTAGTTATGGTGACCTGTACAGTTTGGTACTGGCTTTGGAGCGCAAATTCTGTGTAGCAGTAGGTTCTCAGGCCTATTATGTGAACTGCTGGCATACTGACCTAGTTGGTTATTGCTTAAGGATGCTGGCTGTTAACAGACTATTAACTGATTGATTTAGATTGCATGTGTTTGATCTTCACTGACTGAAGGTGCCATAAAGAGTATGAGCTCATTTGTCTTCATCGCTTGCTGATATATCTGCTGGTTTTAGGTATCATTACGGCAAAGGATCGGGCAGCATTGTGCGTGACAGTTGGGCTGGTGACATTGTGTGTGGTGTGTTTATCACAGAGGACTAGAGCGGAGTCTGTGGGTTGGTGTACTGATAGCTGTGCCCAGTGGTGCCGGCGTGGCTCTGTCTATCCTCGGTGGTAACACTGGGTCACTGGTTGGTGTCGCTATCTCTGCTTCACTGCTGCCCCCTGCCGTTAATGCTGTCAGTTCACATTCTCCGTGTTTTTTGTTGATTGGCGTAATATACATTTTGATCATAATGTTAAATAAGTAAATAAACTATAATATTATGTTTGGCTGCTGAGACAATGCTGACTAGCAACTGTTGCAAGAAATAAACAGACAGAAATTCATATCTAGATGTTGTCATTTGAGCCTTTCTGTGTCATTCTGGTTAGGTGTTTTTTTATACTGCCAAACGGTTTAACCTGGAATCAGCTTTGCTATGTATGCAGTATTATGATGAAGTGAAACAACAGTTTAATGTCTTAGCTTCAGAGGCGAGAATGGTCGTAGATTGTTGAGAATGCCCATCAAACCCTTTTGCCTATCCAAGAAATTAATCCCAAAGCATGCACATTATTGAAAATCCTAAAACAATTTATTCAGTATAGCTGGGGACTGAAGTTGTCACCGAACCTAGGCCTGGCTAATAACTGTTAGGTTTAGTGGTCTGTGTCATGTACCTGGCTACTGTTCTGTTAGGTCGTTTTGAAGTCAGAGTGTGTTGTGAAGAAAATACTTACCGAATCATGTTATAACTTGGCTGATGTGCTGCTACTAATAATGGTTCATTAGTTGTCAGAACGTAATAATTGTTAATGTAATCTGTTGTGCTGCAGGGCATTCTGTGGGGTCTGGCATTTGTTGCTGCATGTAGTCATCCGCAAAATGCTTTTGATGAAGCTGGAAATATTGTGAGTAACTCGGTCAAATATTTGATCTTGCTTTGACCTTGACTTTGAACAAAGAATCACTGCACAGTGTTGGTTTAAAGTTGATCGAAATGTGTACCCATATAAGCTTGCATGCCTATGCTCCCTTTGCTGTAACTTAGCCTCCTAACCTTAGCAAAGGGGGAATTAGTTAAGGGGTGTGAGGTGAAGGTGTGGTGTGGCTGATTGGAGTGGTGGTATGTTCACATGCTGCACTACAGGTCCAACTGTTTACTAGCGTCAGTGGCGTATTTAGGGGGGGGCACGGTGTGATCCCCCCTTTGGCCCTACCATGAAAATTTTTACAGGCGACTTTAGATGAAAAGGTGCATTTTTTGCCATTTTCCAGCAAGAATTGCAAAATTCAACAATGTTTGATGGTCTTTTGCGTTTCCAAATTTCAGAAAAATGGGCGAATTTGTGGTTTTCATTGAACATTCAGAAGCAAAAAGTGCTTCAGCTTCAGGGGGGCTTTGCCCCCTGACCCCCCGACCAGGGACTCTGCCCCTGGACCCCGCTGGGGGC